>JAEEGL015908999.1_pt1 | contig 36657 bp, 31 predicted proteins | sample 9134231 | NCBI WGS metagenome assembly JAEEGL01 (sample SAMN16246548, study PRJNA631951) | gut metagenome | biome: gut microbiome; feature: rumen; material: fiber-attached | host: Bos | place: Iran: Karaj | collected 2018-10 | reverse complement strand
TTATTCTCCTTCTACAGAATACTTCATAGTACCTGTTAATATACTGTTAATTTATTCCTGTAGAAGTCGAGATTCAATAATTCTTACATCGTTGTTAGTACTTTCGTCCTACATTGCGAAATCATATCAAAAACGTTTTACTCACACAAAAAGAGGAAACTTAAAGCTTCCTCTTTTAGACTATTGTTATTCCAAAAAATTTCTCTTAAATTCTAACGCCAAACGTTTTTCTTATTACTCGGCAGATGTAATCTTCTCATAAAAAGTTCCGCTCACTTTTCCCGGTAAAAACCTATATGACAGTTTCTGAAGCGGGCACTGCTTGGAAATGGCATCCAAAACAAGCGGGTCATACTGCCTTCCCCAAACATGAGTCAACAATTGAGAATCAGACCTTGATACAGGAATAATCTTTTCCCACTCTTCCGGAAACGCTTCGATAGCCAGTTCAAACATGTCGTAAAATATTAAATAATCATTTACAACATCATATTTTTTCCAATACTCATACAGTAATTTCTGCGTCATCCTAAGCAATTTATTGCCGGACCGCGCTGTAATAAAGTAATTGTCAATACTTGATGCAGTATTCACATTATCCGCGTAAATAGCCTGAAACATGAACAAATCACTATCGAGATAGAAACTCGGTATATCGTCTGACATACACATGATTGTGGCATCCATCCACGTTCCACCGTACTTTATAAGCAGTTCAAGTCTTATTAAATCAGACAAAAATGCATGGGTAATCTTTCCTTCTTTAAACTTCTTAATTATGTATTTAGGAAGTTCAATGTAATCACTCCATGTATTCTCGTCCAAAAGCCGAATCTCATACCCCTTCAGCTTATCCTGCATAGATTTGTAACAATTTTTCACAAGCTGTGGCGCATTATCAATTCCCTGGCACCAAAGAACCCAAACTACTTTTTCTTTTTCATGTTTTATTTCTGAATCAGTTCTGTTAATTTCCTCTTTGGCTGATTCGACCTGTGTTTTTAATTTCTTTCTGAGAATGGATATCTGTTTATTTCTATACTTTTGATAATATGTATTTTCAGCTCTTTTATACCTGATAAAGTCGCCTCGAAATCTAATTTTAATCCATTTTCTGTAAATTGTAGACTTAATATAATCCAACGGACTAAGGCAGAATACCTTTTTAAATCCTTTTTCAATTACATTCATGCTTATCTCCCATTACCCTTTATACGGCAATCAATTAAAGGCTATAATCACCCCGATTCGAAGGGATTTAAAACGTAACTTCGCCATCGTGTGCCAGCAATGATGCACCTTTAACACCCTCAACGCTCATAACTTTCCTAACCAGTTCCGAGCCTTGTTTGCTTCTTACTTCTATCGTCATATCAAGTGAATCGGCGGTCATATTTCTGGCTTTAACCTGAAAATGCGGAGCATATTCTTTTACCGCATCCAAAATGTTCTTTTCGCTGTCAATATTGTCGGCATTCACAATTAAAATCAGTGGAGCCTTTGCAACAGGCATTAGATTCAATACTGCAACAACTAATGTCAATATAAGCGCCAAAGCAATCGCAAACTCGGCAAAACCGGCACCGCACATAATACCTGTACTTATTGACCAGAATAAAAACATCAAATCCATGGGTTCTTTAACTGCCGTTCTGAATCTTACGATAGAAAGAGCACCGACCATACCAAGAGAAACAACGATACTGGACTGAATTGTTACAATTATGGCAGCTGTAATTAATGCAACTCCAACCAATGAAATGTTGAAGGTCTTCGAATAGAAAGTCTTCCTGCACATAACTCTGTATAACATAAAAATATAAAATCCTATTACGGCAGTAATCAGCAAAGAAATGATAACTGTCTTAATAGATATATCCGTCGCCGAATAGCCTTCCAAAAATGACTTTTTGATAATATCTCTTATTGAATACATGCTTTTTCCTCCCAATAGACATTCCTATTCTAAATGTTTCTTAATCCATATTTTCTGCATAAATAGTATTTGGAAAAGGCCGTCTGTGTAAGGCCTTTCAGTTGCAGTGCCCTGTAAATATACGTCGGTAAAAACTCATCGTACTTTACTTCCAACAATTCCATTCCGGCCGGCATTACAGGTCTTTTAATGTAGTTACCCTCGAGGAACTTCCTAACATCAGGCGATGAAGACAGATGCGTATCAAATGTCACTCGGACATTTCCCAGCTTATATATATATGGTATCCGCTCATACTCTACTATAACCTTGGGTCTTAGTCCATCGCTTATCTGCAAATTGATAAACTTTTTGAGCAGAGGAGGCATGCTCTCATCAATCGACAACACCTCACCACGTATGATTTGCTCAGTCTGTTCTTTGGTCAAAAAACAAGCTTTCTTAAGTGTTTTTGCTTTTTCTTTCCGCTTACATTCCAGACTGATACGCTGCGAATCATGGTTGTAAATTCTGATACGGAACTTCTCTCTCGGATCTGTTCCGTTTTCATTTTCGTAAAAGCACTTATCGTTATAATCATCGAAATAGAGACTGGATATAATATACTTACCGGTTTCCCCGACATGAGGGTCCTTGGTCAATATTCCACGAACTCTTTCCTCTATAAGGCGAAGTTCCGATTCGGATATGGGGTACTTGAATTCATGGCGGTATTTTTCTTTTGCCGTCCTGTTCATTATTTGTTACTCCTTTTGATTCTCTCATTAATCAAAAGTATTATTGACATTAATACAATTAAAGCAAATGTAAACGGAGCTATTCTATATGAATTGGTAAATAGTTCAGATTTGTATTTTTCAACTATTCCCAAATCCTTTTTCTCGAAAACCACATTTACATCCTCAGTAATGGTCTGACTGACATCAAACGTGACACCCGTTTCTTCTATCCTTGGAATATATCTGTCATCCGTAAAATAATCGCTGACATATGAGCAATCTGATATTTTCTTACCGTAAGGAACATACTGGTAGAAATAATCCTTTTCCATTCCCCCTACATATCCTCTGACAACACAATACTTATTATTCTCAAGCCAAGTGCTGTCAAGAAATGATTCTCGTGTAGATAAGAATTCTACTATTTCATCTATCAGACCTTCAGAACTGTACTTCCATCTGATTGCATCGCATTTAACTGCTTTATCAATTTCATCCGCCAGATTTGGAATGTATTCTTTGGTTATATACTCTAATTCATTTCGGAATTCATTCTCGTATAGTTCAATTACTTTTTTATAAAATGATTCGTTTTGGTATAATTCCGGATACCAGAAACGCCTTTTATCAGGATCTCTATATGAATGCACCGCAAACAGCACTTCGGGATTCTTTATAGCATTCCTGCTTCCCATAGACAAATCATAATCCCACATCGGTCCAGCGTATATTTTAGCATCTTGCGAATTACTGTACCAATGAAAATATGCACTTCCATTTCCTGAATCATAGTTTTCAAAGATTTCATCTATAAGATATTTCTTTGTCCAGGAATCAATATCGATGACTTCGCTCAGTTCATCTATATCGGTATTCTCATTCAGAATAATCTTATCTACTGTTTCAATCTTCTCACTGATTATATCTCGGTTATGTTGCTTGATGGATTTCGGAATAACGCATTCAACCGGAAGATTTCTTTCGCCGATTATTATGGCATTTTTTTCCGTTTCCAACCTTTTGGGAAATTCAAACTTGCATAGAGTTATTTCATCACTGCTGTCTGTTCTTTCTTCCGCTGTATTCGGTGACTGGCAAAGCAGAAACAGCCCATAAAATTCCCCATTAAGATACAGCGCAGTATACTCACAATCGGGAGTAAGCGGCAGTCCTTCTCTTTTAGCCAAGTCATAGACTATTTTGTTTTTGAGATTTGACTTGTCCTTCGCATTCGCCAAAAGAATCCATTTCGAACTTCCGTCCAAGTCCAAAATGGAAGTTACTTCACCAAGTTTTAAGGTGAACGCCTTCTTCTCTTCTTCCCATGTCGAATTTCCGCGACCGTTTATCGTCATCGAAGCTACATAAGTATCCTTGATACCATCCTTGGTATACACAGCCATGGAGGCAGGTTCTTCATGCTTCTTTTTCTTAAATACCTCACGCATCGATCCGGTGACAGTATTAATATACATGGTAGATGTATTATCAGCCACGACAAATTTTACTTTATACTTATTTCCCCAAAATCCGGCTGTTGCAATTTCATATTCTTTGTCAATTTCAAAAAAAGCAAATGCATTACTTCCGTTCACCAGACTCTTGCCTGCCGTTGTTACCGAAAGACCATCATCTGTACGAACTTTTGCATTCTCATCATCAGCATATGCCGGCAAAAAGAAATAGTTTATCTTCGTTTCGGCATCGTACCACGCAAGTACCTTTTCTGTATTATCATCTTGTTCAATTTCAATCCAAATAGGTATTTTGTTGCCCTCGCATATCTTAGCAGCCAAAATAGCTATGCCAAGAATTGCCATTGTTGCAAAAAGTACCCAAAAGTATTTCTTTAAAAAATTCATTATTAAGCCTTCAAATCCCCAATCTTACAAACCGTAGCGTTTATTTACACTGTCTTATTTAAAAAACTGTTTATAGCCCTATACACCCTCTCGCAATTATTTCTGTCTCTAAAAGCAAAAAAGCAATCAACTCTTTCCTCGTAAATGGCCTTCATAGAGCAGCCTGCTTTCAAGTACGATTCAATACAGCCTTCCAATTCTTCCACTGTATGCGTTACCTCTCCCACACTCTTTGAATCATAATCATAAATATACTGCGGGCCAAGTCCGCTATTCAAGATGTACTCATAATCAGGCTGGTAATGTATTATCGGTTTCTTTAAATACACGAAATCATAAATACACGATGAATAATCTGTTATCATCAGGCTTGATTTTTCATATATTTCGTTATAAGATACATTCTCATCCCAAAAAGTAACTCCTACAGGTAGATTAATTACTTCTTTGAACTTTTCTACCTCCGGATGCAACTTTACCTTGACTGAATATCCGTAAGAATGAATCATACGCAGTAATCTGTCGCATTCATAAAGCGAGGAATATACTCTGAAATAATCGGATTCTTTAAATTCATCCTTATTCAAATACCATAGATAAGAACGCCAAGTAAACGCTAAAGTTATTATCTTCTCTGTGTTTTCATTACACAAATAATCATATCTTGGATAACCTGTAAGAAAGACCTGATCCGGTTTCAATTCATACGGAGGCGTAATAAGCAGTTCTCTTTCTTCCTGCGAAGTCGTAATCGTATGAAAGTTCTTGTGATTCATTTTATTGTAATAATCATGAAGGTCTCTTATTGTAATCCCGTGTGACAAAAAAAGTTGCGGAGTCTCCGGATATCCTTCTATATGCCAATTATGAGAAGAAACACTGACATCTGCCATACACAAAAGCAACTTATGTATTATCGAATTATAAGGAACTACTTTACCAATCTTTTTAATCCTGCCATAGGCGTTACTTGATTTAGAAACAGCAAATATAGAATTTACAGGCTTTAATTGCAAATATCTAAAAAAGGCCTCGCCATTATCCCCTGCATCCCAAGGTCTGTCTGAAACAAGCCAAATATGTTTTCTGTAAAGTAATCTGCCTAAGACTCGTATTAACTTTTTTACAGTGAGCTTTATCCCCTTATTCATTTACAGTTTCTCCGGCTATGCGCCATATAGCTGAATTTAATATATCCTTCTCCTTGGTATTATCATACTCGTCGCCTTTAGCATGAACGCTCCATAAATTCGAACGATCAGCAAACCTTGGAGATTCACAATATGACTTCTTTCCATCGCTATCGTAACGGAACAGACAGGCATCTTGTAATACACCGTCAGCGTAAAAATAGTTATTCATTAGTGCAGAAAACGATTCCTCTTTTCTTCCGTTGCTCGCCAAAACAAGAAATCTGTTTGTATTCCATACGATATTATTTTCGATTTTCGTTATCTGGCCTGTTCCGGAATTGGATATACAGATTCCTGACATTTGATGATATTTGTATCCCATTCGAAAAGAAACATATTCTTTATCGGAAGTACCAAGAAGTCTGGCGTTACCCTTTACATGCATAGGAGTATCGGGATTGGTCACATCAATATTGTCATACAATACATTATTCGTATATGTAATATCATTAAACGGGTTCTCACTATATGCATCTCCCCATACTTCTATACCCCAAAAGAAATGAGCCCCGATATTATCTGTAAAGTGAATATGCTCGTCAATTGCCTGACTGTTCGAGCCTTGATGCGTAAAACATGTATCGAATACCCATGATACATAATTGTTATGTGCATTGATGTCGATACCACTGTCCCATACCTGTATCGCATTGCCGTAACGACTTCCTCTATTATGCAGAGAGCCTCCGATATGATTAATATAGCAATTGCTTATCTCGACGTCTGAACAATTCTGCAAGTAGAATCCGTGATAGCCGGCTCCTTTTATCTCAAGTCCTTTGACAACTGTATTCTTAATTCCCACACCGGAAAGAGCCGTCACCGGGGGAGCATATTCAATTGAAAATTTGTTGGGGTCTTTTAAAGAACATAAATAGAGTTTAGAAGTATGCCAATCAACTGCCCATGTTCCGTCCCCGAACACTTCAATAGAATGTGGATCAAATTCGGCATTACCATACCACGAATACCGATTCCAATTAACCTTACCATCTATCAGCAACTGCCCTATGTTGCAGTTTTTCTTATCCTCTTGACTGGTAACTATATCCAAAGCAGACAAATCTGCTTCCCACATATTGGCTATTCCTTCAGTCGGAATAAATGTTACATCAAGTTTTCTGTAATAATCTATTTCCGGTCTTGCGCCTTGTCCATATGCCGCATAAATACAATTATTTCCAAGGCTGATTCCTCTGGGCACGTAAAATGTATCTCCGCATTTCAAAAGAACATTTACATTTGACATCCCCGAAAAAAAATCAAGTTTTTTTTTAGGTGAATCGGGCGTCAACCCCGAATTGGAATCATCACCCTCTGAAGAAGAGACATAATACGTCGGATTCCCGTTGTTTATCTCTTCACCGGTAATCGTATACAGTCCATTAGCTATTTGTTCATTCCAAAGAATGTCTGCCAATTCGTCATCTCTTCCGGCAAGCAAATAATCTGCTAAATTATGCCTTCCATAAGAATTTTCATTTCCAATAATAAGGCTGCCAACTTCTTCTCCCGAAAAATCCTGCCACTTGTCAGTACAGATAACAATATTTATTCCGTTGTAAAAAATTCCACCCCACTGACCCGGAGAAAGTGATTTCTCTCCTTCAATCTTAATCAGTGTTATTGAAAAATACTCGCCTTCTTTGCTGGCGCTAAATGCCTCTCCGTCTGTAAAATATTCACACCGAATAAAGTTTTCGTCTTGTGTATACTCGCAAATTCGAAGTTTAAATCCTTCGGTGATGTTAATGTTATATTTAGGACATTCTATCGGAATCAGTTCCGGATATCGCATTCTGCGCCTGTGATCTTCTTTGATTCCTGTATCTTCGGTATACTCGCCTGACTCCCAAAGAACATTCTGGCTTAAATCCAAGTAAAAATCATCGCCTGTCTTCTCCGAAGGCTCATACACCACTTCAGGCTCTGCAGATACATCTTCTACAGAAACCGACGAAGTGTTCTTATCCGCATCCTTTTTGTCTCCCGACTTTTGTCCGGAGTAGTTTTTCCCATAAACGTTTTCAACTGTCAGTACTTCATGTGCAAAAGTTCCATCCGCCAAGTCATTAAAGAAGACTTTGGTCTTGAACATCACAAATACAACAATGCCGAGTACCAATACTCTTGTAATCCATTTTTTAACCATAATTACTCCGTAATGATAGTCTTCTTGTTCTCAATCTTAATCTCTCTGTCACAGATAGGAAGAATGCTCTTTCTGTGCGTAATAATAAGACATGTGGGTCTCGGATTAAGTTCCTGAAGACCTTTAAGTACCTGTAATTCTGTATTCTCGTCAAGAGAAGACGTTGCTTCGTCAAGAATAAGGAAAGGTGACTTTCTTACAAAAGCTCTGGCAATAGCGATACGCTGTGCCTGACCTTCCGATATACCGTGTCCGCGTTCACCGATAACGCAATCAAGACCACCTGGAAGATTTCTTACGAACTCTTCTCCCGATGCAAGTCTCAATGCTTCCCACATTTCTTCATCGGTGGCATCAAGCTTACCCATTCTGATATTTTCTCTGATAGTACCGCTGAATAATGTATTACCCTGCGGTACGTATGCTATAAATTCACGCGTTCCGGAGTTAGCTACAACGCCCTCTCCGTATGCGTTATAGAAGTCAACGCTACCGGTCAGACTGCTGGTGAATGACATTATGATGCGAACCAATGTCGTCTTACCGATACCCGACTCACCGATAATAGCCACGAACTCACCGGGCTTAATGTCAAGGTTAACGTTTTCAAATACTGTCTCGTCGGTATAACCGAATGTAAGGTCATTAACCTTAACACCGATATTCTCACGAGCCATATCGGTAGGAAGACTCTTCTCTTCGGGAATATTCTGAATCTCAATTACACGTCCTGCGGAAGCAAGAATCGATACCACCTGAGGAACAGTCTTGGCAAGACCCATAATAGGAGACTGAACTCTGTTAACAAGTGCAAGGAATACTGACATAGTACCGTAAGTAATAGCCTTAAGAGAAACCTGCAATGCACCGTAAGTGAACGCTGCTATATATCCTAACTGGAAGCTGAATCCCATGATAACCGAGCTCGCCATACTAAGCTTTGTTCTTTTGAATACCCAGTAAAAACGGTTCTCTCTTAAATTGGTAAGTCTTTCGGACGCATAATCTTCATTGGCGAAAGCCTTAACAATCAGAAGGTTAGCCATACTCTCCTGTAAAAACGAACGATATAATGCTTCTGATTCCTGTACTTTAACCTGAAGTCTCTTAAGTTTTCGGCCCAACCACCAACAGGTAAGCGCAGAAACCGGCGCTACAAGCAATGCAAAAAGAGCAAGCATCGGAGAATATCTAAATAATGTGAAGAACACAAGAACCAGCTCAATAGAAAGACGGATTACGCTCGGAATAGTATTGATAATACCGTCAGCTATCGCTCCCGCATCAGAAGTAAGTCTGGTCATAAGGTCGCCGGTATGATATTTCTTGATATCAAGCCAGTGAGAGCGGATTATCTTCTCATATACCTGCTTACGAATACCGAATCCGAACTTTTCGTTAAGCATCGTGGAAAAAATACCGCTGAAAACTCCGACTGCCTGCATCGAAATCATAAGTATGATATACACGATAATGGCAGTTTTGAAGCTCTGTCCGTTAGTTGCATTATCTATAATGGTCTTTGAAAGTGTAACCATTTTCAGTGACACTAAAGTGGTAAGCAGGTCAATGCTCATAAGAAGCATGATTTTCCATGCATAGGGCTTTGAGTAGTACATCAGCCACTTAAAGTATCTTAACTGGTTATCTCTGTCATTCCATAATTCCTTTACTCGTCCCACTATTTTGTCCCCTTTTGTTTTTTCAAATCCTTATCTGTATCCATAAGATCGAACTCTTTCATGAGGTCCAGCCTTGTCTGCGAACGTTTCATGGCTTCGGTTCCGTTCTTGCCCTTCTTCTTGCCTCTTATGGCATAATCGGCAAAGAAAATGATACGATGCACCCATGCTATCGGCAGTAAAATCGGGCATTTCTTGGCATAAAAATATCTCTCGTGCAATTCGGACGGAAGCGGAAGTATCTGCTTTCTTCTCTGCTGGAATTTGGATTCTTTGACTGCAGATGAACGCATAAAATATGTTTCAAGAAAATTGATGGTCTCATAATCATCAACATTTCCGCTTTTGTCTTTATCGCCGAGAACATCTTCTATAAGGTGTTCTTTCATTTCTTCGGTGACACTTCCGTTAACCGGAATGTCCTTAGACATGTTAAGATGCTCTTTACATATTTCAACGATGCAATCCAAAAACCTCTCGTAATGGAGAAGCTTCATGGATTCCACAACTCTCTTCCAATCTATCTTGTCCTTGTACTTATTGGCAAAAAGAGAAATGTCGGTAAAGTATCTGAGACTAATTCCCTCAAAGAACAAGTGCTTAACTATATGGAAAATCTGATAAATAAAATGCTCAGTTATTCCGAGAGAATAATACTCCGTTCCCATGAACGTTTCTCTGATTAAAGATTCCTCGGCATCAAGCTTTAAGGACTCAAGAACTTCTGCCTGTTTGCCTTCATAGTCCTCCCAAAGGCAATCGTGAAGCTCGATTTTTGAATACATTACTCCGGCGTTTTTTTCGAAAACAGGAACGTGCTCCTTGGCGCCTTCGTCGGTTGATACATATCCTAAATCCTGCAAAAGCTCTACAGCTTTTTTCTGCTCATTTTTATATACAAGAATATCCGAATCACTCGAATAACGCTGATTGGGATCGGGATAAAGTGAAGCGACACCTATTCCCTTAAACATAATAAGCTTCAGATTTCTCTTATCCCCTTCTGCGATTATTTTCTTAATCTCAGAAAACTTATACATCTGATTGAGTGCTTTGCCGGTACTTTCTTTTTTCCATCTGTTCAATACAGCTTCAGGAATATTCCATTCGGTCGCATGTTGGGATACAACTTTATAGGTTATCGGAAGAAGCTTGCTTCTTCTGGTCTTATCGTACAATTTGTTCCAGTCGGTTTCCGAAGAAATTGAAACTTCTTCTCCCCATATACCTGCTCTGGCAAGTGCAAACACATTCTCATAAAGCTTATTCAATTCCGATTCTCCTTTATCTCAGCGCTACGATTCTGTCATATAATCGAAGGCTTACTGCTCCAAGCGCGAACTTAATCCGCCTTGAAAAGCCTATATCTTTTGAATAATTTCCCTTAAAATATATCTTCCTGAACTCCTTCTGAAGTTCATGTAATCGATCGTTATAGTCGCCGATTCGGCGTCTGTACATAGAGTACATATGTGTAATGTGTAACAGACTTATTTCCTTAATTCCCCACTCCAGATAATGCACAAGTCTGTCTTCCATCATCGGAATGCGAATATCTAAATCTTCCTGCTCAGTCCGCTTCGTATGGGATAGGCTTGCTTCCCTATAAACGTAATAATAAAGCTTGTCCGAAATAACCGAAACCCTTGTTGCCTTATGATAAAGCATCGGCATAACAGCAATATCTTCAACAATCGATAAGCCTTCCGGAAATCTTACTCCGTCAAATAATTCTCTTTTGAATAACTTATTCCATACTACGTCAAAAAAAGTTCTATAGGACTTATTTTCAAAAAGCAGAAGCATATCTGTTCCGTCCATGTATGCATCTGATGTATAGCTGGTGTAGTTATTATTATCGATTTGCTGCCCAATATCATTGACAAATGAATAATTGCAAATTGCTATATCAGAAGCAGTATCTATCGCCTTCTTATAAAGAAGTTCAACATACTTACTGTCTACAAAATCGTCACTATCTACAAAAAGAATGTACTCGCCGCTCGCCCTGTCAAGCCCTGTGTTTCTTGCTCCGGATAGGCCTTTATTACTTTGATGAACCACCTTTATACGGCCGTCTCTTTGAGCCCAGTCATCACATTTTGTCTCCGAGCCGTCCGTAGAACCGTCGTCGACAACTATTATCTCAAGGTCCCGATATATCTGCCCTACAAGGCTTTCTAAACACCTGTCCAAGTATTCTGACACGTTATATACCGGAACAATAATCGATACTACGCCCATATCGGCCCCCAATAGTCACTTTAATATCTTGTCTCCCTCAATGAGGTAGCCAGTTTCCAAAGCTTGTAATCCTTCTTACGAAGGCTCTTGCAGAACAAATCATCAAAGTCATAGCTTTCCGGATAATTCTTGAGCTCTTCCGAAGCCATAACAAATACTGCCTCTCGAATTTCATCGTCAAGGTGCTTAGTCCTGTGTCCAAGCATGAATCCAAACTCAGAGACCATAAGTCTGAAGAGTACCTCATCTTTTTCAAGCCCCAGTTCTTCGTTCATTCTTATGAGTTCTTTGGTAAGGTAGTACTGGTCCAATGATTTGACATTTCCACTTACCCAAATCTTCTTGGCGGAATTGGTTGCATGCTCACGCTTGTAGTACATGCTCTCGCCAATATAGCCAAAGGTCTTGGCTCTTCTGTACGGCAAGAATCGAGTAATCATGTCTTCATACCAGTAATCCTTAGGGAATATCGTCGAGCCCCAGAAATCCTTTCTGTAGCATCCGCCCCAGATAAATCCGTCATACTTAAGTAAATCCTTACCGAGACCATTCTCATATGTCGCATCTTCGTGAGTACCGAAATCATGAAGTAACTTGCCGGTATCAGAATCAAACTCAACGCATCCGCACTTGATTACATCAGCCTGAAGCTTATCCGCAAGAGACATCATCTTCTCAACATAGTCTTCGGATACGTAGTCATCATTATCCACAAAGCCTATATATTTGCCCCTGGATACTTCAATACCTTTATTTCTGGTTCTGGAGATTCCGCTATTCTCCTGAGAAAGAATTACAACATTCGGAAGTGATTCATACTTTTTAAGAATCTCCAATGAAGAATCGGTAGAACCGTCATTGATAAATATCATTTCATATTTACGCTCAGTCTTCTGATTGACAAGAGCTTCAATACATTTCTCAAGATACTTCTCGCCGTTATATACCGGAATGATAAAACTAATCTCATAATCCTTGGCATCAGAAATATGACCGTTGCATTCATATCTCTTCGCTTGATAGACTTTGTTTATAATCTTATCAGCATCCTCAACGGTAACCTTTGATACCGATTGCTTATGAAATTTAATGCGCATCGCCAAGATGATGCTTAATACTTTTTTAATCTCCGCTTTAATGTGCATGTTACAACCCTTTCTTTTTAATACCCCGGACAAAGAAAAATACTCTCCTGCTGTGCAAGTATAGCCACATCATTGCCTTGTTGTAAAAGCTGGTTGCTACACTGCCACCCATCCCCGTTAGCAGCATTGAGGCTATTGATTTATACTGCTTGTAATAACTAATTAATGTCTTCTTTATTTCTCTGTTCTTACTCAGGTATCTAAAACCATCGCCTATACCTTCAATTGCTCCTGTAAATTGTCTTCTGCAAATGTAGTACTTGGTTTCTTCTCCAAAATCTTGAGCCAATATATATTTTAACAGTTCGAATCTTTCACCGATTAAATACAAATTCTTTTCAGAAAATGGACTCCTGCCAATACTCCCCTGTCTCATTCTGTAATAATATATCTGCTTACCTGTATAAAGAATCTTGTCAGCTTTCTCTATTATATGCCTGGCTATACCAAAGTCTTCGTTGATTACCCCTATTGGAAACCTAATTGCTTCAAACAATTCTTTTCTGTATAGCTTGGACCATGCGACAATATAGTCCGGATCGTCACAAAATTCCTTCCAAAACTCTTCCTTGCTAAGTATTCTTGCCTCGGTTTCTTTAATATCCTCTGCCTTACCTATGGGTATACCGCTTTCGGAAACCCACCTGGCGCATCCGATAGTTAGGTCAGCATCGTACCTAATTGCATATTCATAAAGTGTCTTAATCTCATCCGTAGCTACATAATCATCGCTGTCTACAAATACAATATAATCGCCTTGCGCACAGTCAATTCCTACATTACGGGCAGCGCTGAGTCCGCCGTTATCCTGATGTATAACTTTTACTCTGGAATCCTTAATGCTCCACTCATCACATTTCCTCTCAGAGTCGTCGGTAGAGCCATCATCTACCAATATAATCTCAAGGTCTGTATAGCTCTGATTTACTATACTCAAAAGGCACTCATCGAGATATGGTGCAACATTATAGACCGGAACTATTACCGAAATCAATTCATTCATCCGATATTACCTTCTTGGGTATTATTGCTTATCCTTATCAATTTCTCTCGACTATTCACGCAAGCACACCAAAATTCGGCGGAACTTATAATAATCGTTATTGCGTACAATCTTTTCAAATATTGCCAAATCAGGGTCTTCGCATTTAAAGGTGGCAAAGTCTGTATCAATCATCTCTGAAAAGACGCAAAGCACTTCTTTACGAATATCATCATTCATAAACATTACTCGTTTACAACAAGTAATCATACTGCGCAAAATTGCCTCATACTTACCCTGTGTGATGACGATTCCTCTGGCCTGCATCTCCTTAATCGTGTAATACAAAACCCAGAATGAATCAAGAAGCTTAACATCGTTACCTCTGATTCGTGAAAATCCTTTTGGATTCCTCCTGTATCTATATACAACGTCTTTAATCGTATACGCCTTAATGCATCTGGGATACAAAATGTAGGCTACAATAGTATCCTCATACCAATACCCCTGAGGGAAGCAAATATCTTTCAAAAGTTCTGCCTTGAAAACCTTCGCCCACGCAAATCCCCAAAGATTCCCGCAAAGTTCGGGAACTTCTCTGTCCAGATGACAAATCTGGAACGAAAACCCTCTTGAAAAGAGTTCATACCCGCCTTCAACAGCACAGGCGTTTTCCTCATATGCCTTCTTAAGCAACACATCAATAGCTGATGACTTAAGCATATCATCGGCATCAACAAACATTACGTAATCCGCTTCTATAACAGCTAAACCTTCATTTCTCGCAGAAGCCGTTCCTTTGTTACGTTGCATGATGACCTGCAGATTCTTGTCTTTATACTTTTCCTTTATAATTTTCGACGCAGAATCTGTTGAACCATCGTCGATTACTATAACCTTATACGTATAATCGGTTTTCTGTGAAAAAATCGAATCCAGGCATCTGACAATGTACTTCTGCGCATTATACATAGGGATTATTATTTGCAGATTATACTTCTTCTCGCCCACAGTATTCTCTTTGGAACACAGGAACTCTGCAGGACGATAAATCTTTCTGATTTTCTCTACCGACCCGGGTTTTCTCTCACAAACTCTGTCTTCAACTTTCTTATCTATTCTGTGCAACCGTCCGAGACTTACATAAGCATGCCTTGCTATAAAGTCCCTCAATCTAAATAACCCTGCCATGCGCTTTCCTCTATACACCCCTAAATTTAAATGATATTATAATAATTATTTGTCAGAATCAAGGAAACTTCCAAAAATGTAATTATTCTTATTACCAATAAACCTATCTCTTAATCTTGTGATATATTTCCTTGAGCATAAATATTCTAGCCGCTTTAGGATCCAGTTTCTTCATAATATCCAGTTCGTGCTTCATCTTATCTTTCCACTTATTATGGAAAAAGTATCTATAGAACTGTTCGGCGAATTTATACTCAACTTTCATTATCTGCCAGTCTTCAAGAAGGTAGTACAGTTTTCTGCACTCGGTTCTGTACATTTCCTCGCCTCGAATATTGCGTTCCTTCGCTCCACTTATAACGTGAGAAACGTTATAGTACAATGAGAGTTCTTCCGGCACAACGTCTACTTCGTAGCCAGCTTTTAACAATCTCAAAATTGTCTGAGAATCCTGCTTGCAGGGAACATCCGGGAAGCATCCCACATCCACAAGTGCCGATTTCTTGGCCATCCACTGCGAAGTTGCTGCGATACAGTTTTCAGCCATAGCTTCATACAAGCAATTTCCATGAAAGTTTCTTCTGTCCGAATAATTGGAAGTGCCATCATAATTTATAAACTTTGCATGGCAATACACTAATGCAAGCTTTTCATTATTACTCTCCAAAAACTTCTTAAGCTGCTTCTCTAGTCTCTCGGGATAATATTCATCATCATCATCAAGAAATGCTATATATTCGCCCTTGGCTTCCTCTATACCATGATTTCTGGTGAGTCCTCCGCCCATATTTCTTTCATTCTGAACATATCGTATGCGTTCATCGGTATATTCAGCCATAATAGCCGCGGTGCTGGCTCTCCACTCGGAATCCTTAGGATTGTCGTCTACTACTATTATTTCAAAATTCGTATATGTCTGATTAAGCACACTTCCAATGGCGCGCTTAAGTGTTGTGTTCCTTGAATATGTAGGTATTACTACGCTAACAAGAATATTGTTGTCCATGATTTCTCCTTATACCCCGAAAATTCTTTTTATTGATTTTGATTTAATCAATCCCACAAGAAAACTGATCAAATACAACGTTGCAGTTGTGGCAATAAATATAACTGCACCCTTTATATAAATATTCTGTGGTAATTCCGGTAAAGCATAAGCTTTGGAAAACAAAAGAATCACCAACTGATTGAATCCCAAAAATATCATCGATTTGCGTCCGATATTTACGAGCATTTTCTTTAAGATATTGCTTTCTTTGGTAATACTGTCAAGCCAAATTGCCATGACAAGATACGCTGCCGAACCTATCAATGCATTTATCCAGAAAAGCGGCACAAATCCAAACCATCCGGATTTGATATTTACGTAATCATTAACAAAAGAAAGAACTGCATTACCGACGAGAAGCAACAATCCAAACAGCAAAAGAACTGACTTTTTACTCATTATAGCAGTCGCAAATTTGCTTCCGTCTATCTTTTTAAGGACCCGTCCGATTTCCAAAAAGCCCATACATACTACCGCATTATCAATCGTAAGCGGAAGCCTGAAGCCTGTATTGGTCTGCAAAAAAGAAGCAATAACAGATATTGAAATAATAATTATTGTTCTTGCAATGCTGTTCTTAATTATACGGTCCAAAATTATGTAATAGACTTCTGCAAAAAACATGGCCGTTAAGAACCACAGTGCTCCGCCAATCGGAAGACCCTCGGTATTATAAGTAACAAGCCTTACAAGCGGAACGTACCACTCACTGTTATAACTCAAAACAAGCCAAAACATGTAGTTTATTATTGCATAAAAGACATATGGAATTAATAGTCTCTGTGCTCTTTTAAATATTTGAGTTCCTACACCGGTCTCAGGTTTCGAAACATATAAATAACCCGAAATCAGGAAAAATACAGGCATATGAAACGAATGTATATATCGGTCAAACACACCGCCGAATCCTACATGCCCCATTACCATTATGAGTATTCCGAGCGCTCGCAAAATATCAACGCTGTCGATTCTTTTGTTCCCCTTCACTGTATCCATTAACGTCTCTTTTTTATCCTATCGTATTTAGCCTTTAACTTATCATACCCATCAAAACCGAGTATTTTCTGAAGGAAATGTATTACACCAAAATATAATTTCTTCTTGGAAGTCGTCCAACTGGAATTCATATGATGAATCGTAAATGTATTCTCAGTAGGCTTAATATGCCAGTTACCGATATCAAAAGCTGCAAAATATTCACGCGGATAAACTATAACCGCACCTTCATCTATGGTCTGTATCTCTTCATTGTCAAGGCTGACTCCGAAGCTCTCCATGCAATCGCTGAAATGCTTATTAATTACCGACATATCATAACTTCCGTCAGGATTGATGAAATGCCTGTTCTCGTATGTCTTAAGAAATGTACTGATATATTTATTACCGGGTGTTGATGCAATAAAGGCAGTCTCCAACTGTCTGTCGCTTTCAAAACCAAGTACCATTTCATGGCCATCAAGAAGATCGTCAAAACGCTTTACAAGCGCAATATCCGTATCAAAGTAAATACCACCTTGCTCGTATAAAGCCTTTATTCTTGCATAATCGCTTACAAACGCATACTTCTTAACGCTATAGGCCTCTTTAACATATTCGGGCGCATCATCAATCGAAAAGTTAGACTCGTTCCACTCAGCAAAAGTGTAATCCGGCAGTTTCTCTTTCCATTCCTTGATAAATGCCTTTATATTATCGGGCTTTTCATTGCCGCCGAACCAGCAATAGTGAATTATATGAGGTATCGACATTACTTACCGCTCCTGTTAAATAATCCTACATACTTACCGAATTCCTTGGCGAATGCTTTACTCTTGCTAAACTTTACATCTGTAAGAATTGCGCCGTTATGCCTTTCTTTCTCATTAAATCTTGCAGACAAATCTGTCGCCTGCTTATTAGTGGACTTGCCGCATGCAAATACCGAGAATACAGCATCTGAATAAGCAAAAACAGCCTCTGCATCATTGGCAGCTTCAAATCCTACGGTATCAGCAAGTACGAAATCGTATCTGTTCCTAAGTTCATCAAATAGTTTCTTACAGTTCTCGCTCTTCAAAAGTTCGTAAGAATTAAGGGTTTCTGCTTTAACGCATATATGATCGATTCCGTCCTTATCTCCGATAATATCATCGATATTCGTAGTAGTACCGCTAAGATAATCTTCAAGTCCCATCTTATCGGTTCCGCCATTGTTCTGTTTATTGGGTTCTTTGTTGCCTTTGTTCTTTTTGTTGGTATCTTTATTATCTTTGTTATCGGTTGCGTTTTCTGAAGCAGCCGTTGTTTTTTCTTTTTTGGCCATTATCATATTGGTATTGACAACAACGGACTTCTTACCGATTTCCGCAAGAAACTTTGAAAGTTCCTTAATTGCCTTGCGCTTTTCTGCTTCCTTGTAGCTGACAAAAGTCAGAACTTTAGGCGTCTCTTCCTCCGCACATATTTCGGAATATAGATACCTCATGGAATTCTGAACATATTTGGCTGTCTTTTCACCCTTATCAGCAGGAATAACCGCTTTAACATCAAGACCGGTTCTCCAATTAACATCCTTGGTATCACGAATCTTATTGTCAGTCAGCGACAACAGCACTACAATTACCAGCGCGAGGAAGCCTGCGCCTGCACCACCAAAGAATGCATATTTCTTAACTCGTGAATGTATGTTATACGGAGAGTTGGGAACAGAAGCTGATTCAACTACAACAGGAGGCGCCATGCCCATTATGTCATATGAATACTGTGAAGAAATTTTAATAACCTCATCCACGATGGTCTTAGCCCATTCAGGATCAGGGAAGGATGCCGAAACATTAACCATACACGTTCCCTGAATACCCTTTTCTTCTATGCATGACTTTAATTGACTGTAAGTCATATTAAGTCCCAATTCATCTATTACCGCAAGCAACACAGGACGGCTTTCCAATATGTTGTAATAACTCGACAAAATTGCCTGTCCTGCAGCAATAGAGGACGAGGATACTGTAGCGGAATAAACACCCGTAACATATAACTTGGCAGTTGAACGGTACATCGGTATAGTCTTAATCGATGCCGCATATCCGCCCGCTGCGCCCGCTCCGATAAGTGCACAGAGAACCAGTATCCAGAATCTCTTTAATATAGCTCTGAACACACCGGTCAGGTCAATCATAATAAAATCTTTAGTCTCTTTTAACATGCTTCCTCCTAAAAATATCCCTTATAAATCTTTGTATATTTCCTAATTCTTCTTGTCCTGAAAAAATGAGGTATATAAGAAATCATTCCATTTTCGAGCAGTGACTCTTTCTTCTTTTTCTTTTCTGATATCCGAACCGCTTTGGAATATTGCTCTATATCCTTATCACTATACAATTCGCCTTCCGGCTTCTTACCGGAATACCGATTTGGGTAAATCCAGAAGCTTGTCAGGCCGTTTGCATCTGCCATATCAGTATCCAACTCCAGCTGACGCTTTTGTATATGAACCAGTAACTGTTCCTCTCCTTTGTCATCGTCTGAACAAGGCTCTTTTATTCTCCCGTGATTGTCTACATCAACTCTGTAAAGCTTACCGTTTTCCCAATGAAAAACTGATTTCTTTTCCGACATATATGAACTGAATTCCAATCGTTTCCAATCCGGATCCTGAATCATTTTTTCGTCCAGTTGGTCCACATATGCCTTTTTGTATTTCCAGCTAAGAATCCCCATTCCCATAAACTCATCAAAATAGCATGAGTACGGGGTTTGAAATACCTTATCGTAGGGGTACGCCTCATTGTCTTTATCCAGACTTTTCTTATAGAGGTTTCTCATCTCTTCGGTATTTCTATAAAGTGTAAAATAACCTCTGTCAAATATTTTATCGTACTTATCCAAGAAATCATCTGTCAGGAACTTTCTGATATCTCCGAAGACCATATCCATATCGCAATAGCCCCAGTAGTCATAATCAAAAAGCCTGTCATCCATGAGCATCCACCATATCGGCTTATAGTCGCATAGTTTATATGGCTTATTGATGCACACATTCATCTTAAGTTTCTCTTCGAATTTTGCCCTAACATCATCAAGCGTACTACGCACAAAACAGATATTTCCAGGGATTTCCTGCGGAAATTCCTGATCTGTAAATACGTAGAAGTCTACGGAAGGATTCTTCTCTATAGAATTGAGCCAGATAGAAAAATCCTTGCGAAACTTACCAATCCACACCACAATTACACATACAGTTTTCACGAAAACTCCTTCGCTTAAGCCTTTTGATTTGTCGTTTCAATAATCAAATCCGTTATTGCATCTACCGTCATTCGATCGGTAGGTCTTTCGATTATATAAAAACGTAAGCCCTTCGATATTTCAGCAAATTTTACAAAAAGCTCTGTCGTCAGCCCCTCCGCTTTATATGCACCGGTTTTGTAAAGAGCACGCATAACACTTTTTATTTTTTCTACGCCTAAAACCTCTTTAATTTCGACATTACCACTATCTTTCAATGATAAAAAGAAAATGCTGTTCAAAATATGTGGGGTATTACCGTAGTATTGGTCGCCCATATTGACAACCCACTTTTGTCTTTCGCCCTCTTGATAAAATTCAAGCTCTAACTTATCGTATGTGCCTCTGTTAACAACATCCTCGCACAACCTTCGTTGCATATAGGAGCCATAAACCTTAGTAATTCCGCCTTCCGCCGCTACTCGTACGGAGTCATCGGAAATAAACTTCATTCCCCTATCCAATAGTGCATTTGATATTGTAGACTTACCTGCTCCGCTATCACCGCAGACAAGAACGGCTTCATCTGTTTCCGGCACCAAAAGTCCGGCGCAATGTAGTATTATCTCGTGCTTTTTAATAAGCGCCAATGTCATGGCATAGCATAACATCCATTGGCGAAAAATAATGTCATCTACCGATCTGATGGCTTTATACTCCACCAAATTGTTCCCGGTGATTTTGAGATATACAGTGCCAACGATATATGAATAATAGATATCTCCTTCTTTTTTAGAGTATTTGGAAGGCATCTCATCATCCGGACTTAATTTCTTGGAGTACGCCACCTCCTGTAAACTGACGTCGTGAACCATTTCGCTGAGTTCATTGCTTCTTATTGTTACAACTGCGTTCTCATCAGTCTCTATCCTTTCACATTCGGAAAACTCAATATCGGTTTCAAAAATCAGGCCGTAGATTTTATACTTGTACATTTTCCTCCCCCATACAACAATCATTGCTCATAGTACACAAAAATATAGTCGAGATAACATACGAAGAAATATATCTATGTGTAAACAAATTACACTGCCAAAAAGCAAAGAAAAGCATTGCAAGATAGAAACCTATTGCAAGAATGTTCATATCTGTCTTTTTATTTGCCAAAAGTTTGATGAGAATTATCACCAAAGCCAAGCCAATCATAATACTTCCCAGCAACCCTGTTGAAAAGTAGATATAAACAAAATACATATCCAGAGAGCTTGTAGCCATAGGGAACAAAGAATTTGAACGCTGAAAAGCCGCGTTTTCAATAAATCCCAATCCTGTCCATGGATCGCCGTATGCTTTAAACAATGGATAATTGACCGTGATATTTAAATCTCTGTTGGATTTACCCCAAATATCTGCAAACACTCCTGTGGCAACAAGCCCGACAAGCACCGCTGCTGCAAGCGCAATTACGAACAGAAGTGTTTTTTTCTCAATTCTAATTCGAAGCAATACGAAAACTATGTAAATAATAAAAACTATAAATACACTGATAATACCCGATCGCTCTGCCGCAGACATCAATTCAATTCCGGCAACAGCATCAATTATCAAAAAAGAAGCCCAAAACCATAGTTTTTTAAACTCTTCGGTTTTGCGATAAGACTCAAAGAAAAACAGAGAAAGTGCAAGCACCAAAAATGCGGCATTGGCAGTATATCCCGCATGTGTAAAACCAAATTCATTTCTATTTCTGAATGTGGCCGTAAATGCATGTACAAGTCCCCAAATTGGGTTGACTATATCTCCTCTGTGGTTAAGCATCGCGATAATCAACTGAAGACCACACACGTAAAAACTTATGGTAACATACTGTTTAAAGAAATTATTCTGAGCAACATACCAAAATGTCACAAGGACAAACAGCAAAAACCAAATCATCTGTGACGCATTATCCGCTATTTGAGATGCAACAATATCGTTAATGAAAACATATCCAAATAAAATATTATGAAGAATAAACAGACCAATAACCAGTGATGCGGCTTTGATACCTTTTTTTATTCTCTGATTTGCCATTACCAAAACGAGAATTACAAAAACATATGGGTACTTAATCTTTCTGAGCTGCTCCGCCATTGGCAGTTCGCCTATCTGATAAAGAAGCAAAATCAGCATTGTAAAAAAATATGTAATTGTAAAAAACAAATGCTGTTTGTATATCTTAATCTTCACGAAAACTCTCCGCTCTTGAATACACTTTGACTTCTAATTTTACCACATTCCGCATACTAATTCAATCTGACGGCTGCCTTCTTAAATATTGATATTCAAGGCATCATGGCCAATTTTGTCAAAAAAAAGAGACCTTTGTAAGGTCTCTTCTCTGTGCTTGATAATCAGTAATTACTGCTCCTTGCTGGTTCCGTTGTTACCGAAAGTAGCTCTCCAACCAATGATCTTACCATCGTTGTCAGTAACAGCATACTTAACATCATCGGGCTCTTCAGGATTCTGAGGACCCATAGCTGTTTCATTAATTTCAAGCTCTTTAAGTTCTGCGTTAACAAACTTCTTCATGTATTTTCTCCTCCTCTTTAATTAGCCCTGAATTGAAGGGGTCTGGCCGTACTCTTCTTCCCAACCGATTACGTTACCGTCATTGTCGGTTACTGCATGCTTAACATCATCTACAAAATTGGGATCGCTAGGTCCGAAAGCAGTATCAGCTAAATTTAAAACTACGAGTTCTGCAACTTCAAATTTCTTCATTGTACTATCCTCCAAATGTGGTGTTTGTTTTGTTGTATTAAGTAAAACATTTTAGTCGGATAATGTAAACGATTCTTACACAACTGTTACAATTCGTAATTATTGATATATTCTAGTGCGTTTATGCTATAAAAGAGCCTCATTATTTCAACATAGCTAAAATCCTTCATACTTTTTGTATTCAAATCATCAAGCAATCTGGCTTTGTCCACAACGCCCTTGTCATCAAGTGAAGAAACTATCGATTTCCACTCATCAATAATTCTGTCACCGTCTTTCTCAAACACAAATTTCATATCCGCGCTTTGAATTCCAAAAGGATGCTTTATAAAAAACTCCGGCGGCATATATTCTTCCATATATTCCCTGATAAGTCTTCTGGTGTAACCATTATGTGTAAACTGATCGAACGGAATTGATTTGGCAAATTCAATCATTCTCTTGTCTCTGGTAGGATCTCTGAACAGTACTCCGGTAAACAACGAGTTCTTAAACGGAAACTCTCCGTAATGTCTGAAGTTTAAAACCGGCAAAAAAAGCTCATGGTGTTTCTGCGCATTATGATATGAATTCTTGGTAATTTTGTCGTTTCTCTTTATCTCGTCCACAGCGCCGTTTTCAATCAAAAATGGCTCATATGCGTAGCAATCTTTATATGCTTCAAGCTTTACGTTCTCAGGCAATGCACCTTCCACCAGGCCTTTAATCGTTGATTTCAGAATATGCATTCTGCTTGAATGAAATCTTCTGTTGAAAGCATTTAGTTCCTCAATATATCGCTTTACTTTCAAGTGAGTAAAAAGCCATATTAAATACTGTAAAAGGTTATTATATGATACAGTTCCGTTACCGAAAGCTCCTGACAGGATAAGTCTTGCACCCTTTTCTCTGGCCATTTTATAGCCTTTATACAGCCATATCATATTTTCAGGAGATTTATACGGAAGTTCGGATACAGTATTATAATCTTTGCGTATTTCCCACAAATCTACATTCTTAAGACTAAGCGCGTTGCACTCAACATTACCGAGAAATTCTACATTTCTCTTTACGCTTTCAAATTCATTGGCTTCTTTGCCTTTGGGCCCGTCATAAACAAATTCTTCATCAGGCACAAAAGTGAATGAGTGGAGCTTTTTGCCTTTTTCTTTGAGCGCAGGAGCTGCAAGACATGCAACAGATGTTGAGTCATATCCTCCGCTCAAAAAGACAGCCACTTCTTCATCTGTTCGTAATGTATCCGTAACACACTTTCTGTACAAATCAACAAATTCTTTTTTATACTCTGCGTCAGATTTCTTCTTAAAAGATCGTTTTATCTTACTGACATCCCAATAAAGAGATTTATCAGCTACTTGCCCGTTCTTAACAACCATGTGAGTGGCAGGCGCAATTCTGTCAATTCCCTCTATTATAGTACTTTCGCAGTCATAGAAAGTATCAAGAGTGTTAACACCGTAATAAAACGCAATCCATTTTTTATTTATCTTAACTTCTTTCTTAAGCTTTTCGAGTGGTGCTCTAAGAGATGAAAAATAAAAAATATTATCCTCGCAGAAATACTGAATATATCTATTGCCTACGGCATCAGCCACCACATCTGCGGTTCCTGTTGAACTGTCATAATATACAAACGCATATGCACCGAGAAAATCATTAAGGCAGTCCTTACCGAAATGCTCAAAACACAGTCTGATTATCTCACCGTCAGCAAGATCCGGCGAATTGGTAACGCAAAGTTTGTGGCACAATTCATCCCTATTATCAAGTACTGCGTCGGCCGTAAAGAAAACACCGTCTTTCTCTAAAGGCAGTTTTTCATTTCTGCTCTCCGGGGTAAAGTATTGAATGCCGCAGCCCATGTACACATTATTGGACGAAATTTCTTCAACTCTGTCCAAAGCGCATCCTGCAAAGGCATTTCGCAGAATTTCTCTGGTACTCTCCTTTATTTCGCGTCCGGAAAAATCAATTGCTCCCCATATCGCCGACATTAAAATTCCTCCTATAAAAAATCCCGAGATTCATTCGAATCTCGGGATACTTTCTGTATATTAAACTATTTCACACTGACAGTCTTAACTGTTCCGTTAACTTTGTACTGTAATTTCCCCTGAGACAAGCCTATTATACTAACGTTACCTGTTTCTGTCAAAACAGTACTCATATCTTTTCCGTAAGCATCGCTTCTCTTAATGGTCTTTCCGTCTGCATAGTACCAGTATCCGTTATTATATACCATTAAGCTCTTAACATCATGTACGAACCAGTTATCAAACTTGGTATTACTTGCAGAAAGCTTAATTGTGGTTGAATAATCTGCATCCTTAACTATCCAGTTATAATGCTTGCTCGGAATGCTCTTATTGAATCTGGTATCGCTTGCAAGAAGATAGCAGTGGCCTATGTAACCGTACTTCTCTTCATGAGTATCATCCCAAGTACAATCTACGTGATAGAACTGTCCGTCTATCTTAACAAGGCTCCATGCATGATTCATGTCATCGCTGCTTGCATAACGGGTCTCAACGCCAAGATACTTCATAGCGGCGTTAAATGCTCGTGCGAAACCGGTACACAATCCATGTCCATCACCGAGAATACCGCCTGCGCAACCCTTTGCGTCAGAGGTCTTCTCATAATATGTGTGAGAAACAATATAGTCATGTACAAGAATGACTTTATCAAGGTCGCTCATCTGAGATGTTGTCATCGACTTAATCTCATTCAAAGTCTTCATCATGCGATTGTATCTGTTGATGAAGTCTTCATCCATACCCTCAAAACGCATGGTATAGCAGATGTTGTTCTTAAGGCTGAAATCACTTAAAAACATTGTGTTAGAATTAGCAAAATAGTAGTAGCACTCTCCCTGCTTTAATTCGTCTGCAATAGCTCTTACTTCGTAAATATCAAATCCATACTTAGAAATATCATGGCGAGATCTGTCACCGGTCATAAGCATCTGCTTCATCTCATTGTAAAGTTCATCATGAGGTGTTGTTGCAGGCTTGGGCTCGGGCTGAGGTGCCTGCTTGGGAGCCGGTGCATATACCACCGTTTCCTCTACACTATTTTCTGCCGAAACAGAAAGTGTTAAGCCGTTATTAAATATTCCGTTCCACTGACCGAGCGATAAGCTCTTCTCATTAGAAATTCGATATAAACTGAATCTAACGAAGCGAGTTTTTTCAGATACGGTAACATCACTTCCGTTTGAAGCTACTGTCATCTTTATAAATTCTTTATTCTCATTATACTCGTATACTTCAACTCTGTAGCCGTCTTGATTAAAAGAAATCTCTAATGTCTGTTCATATATAGGGAATAATTCTTCTGTTACTAATCGTCTTCTGTTAACAACGAGTTCTCCGGTTTTGCTGTCCATTGCTCCGGATACCCATCCTTTGGTTGATGAGATATTTAAAGCATCAAAAAATTCATGCTCTTCTTCTTCCTCAACGATTACGGACAATACCTCACTTGACTCGTGCTGTTCTACTGCCTCGAACTTTATAGACAAAGCCGAACCGACCACATGACCGAATTGTCCGAGAGACATGCTCTTTTCTCCGTGATTCTTACGAAGAACAAATCTCACATACTTAATATTACCGTTTTTCTGAATATGGCTTCCGTCATGAAGGTCTAAAGATGAAACAAACTTCATTGAAGAATCGTAATAAAATGCCTTGAGCGTATAATCACTGCTCGACACAGAGACTTCATAATCATCTTTTCCAAGTGCATAGAAGTCTTTTGTTCGTATTCTTCTTCTGTTGGAAATTTCGGAACCGTCCGCATCGGACAATTCACCGGATGCCCACGTTGAAAGAACATTGTAATCGGCACTTGCAAGGTCTCCACCCAATGCATATGCCTTAGGTGCAGTATGAAGACATACCGCCAACAAAACAAACAATAATCCCCGACATATAGTCGTGCCTAACCCACATCTTCTTGATTTTTTCATTACTCCGCCTCCTGTTTGAAAAAAATCCTGAAGTGAGTTTTAAATTAAAAAAACTTGCCTATTCTCCACTTCGGCAAGTTTCGTAAAACACACTTCGGAAACCAGGCTACCATAGCATCATGCTTTAGGCCCTCGGTTTTGCGTCCTCACTTTTCAATGAGTTTGCCGTTTCGGTTGACTTTATTACATTACCACACTTATGTAAACTCTGTCAATGGAATTATACAAAATTTGTCGATTTATTTCAAATTTTCAAACATTTTTGAAACATTTGTTAATTTTTTCTAACAATCGACTCTTTTAAAATAATTCCATTGTGCTTCATCGACCTTACACAAGCACATCATACAGATACACCATTAATGGTTTGTTTCTGTAGAATTAATGATTTATTACAAAGCAAAAGAAAATGATTAAACCAAATATTTTTCCACCATTTTCATGGTTTCTTCGGTGATCTCAGCAAGCGTATCCTGACCGTCCGGGCGCAAAACTCCGATAACCGGGACCTTTGAAGCAAGCCACATTACGTTCTCGCCGATTTCTTTCTGATAGGCTTTTTCGCCTATGAGCGCAATCATAAATAAAGCTTTGGACAATACCAGATACTTTTCAAAGCCCTTTATTTCTTCAATAAGCAATTCATCGCCCTGATACTTGGACATATAAATAATTGCCTTGAGAGGTCGTGAACCGGCTGTGTAGTTGCCCCTCCAAGGAACCAGGAATTTGTCCTTTTCCTCTCCTATGTATACCAGGCCTTCTTCGCCTTGGTGGCGCTTCTCGACTTCGTTTCTGCAAAGTTTCTGGTACGGAAAAGCAGGATATGCAAAGGGCATATTGTCCTCGCCCTTCTTAATGTAGGTAACGTCATCAGCCATTAAATCAAAGCCGTTCTCTATATATGCCGCAGTTAAAGAAGACTTGCCGGCACCGCTGTCACCCGAAATCAAGATTGCATTGTTACCTTTCATGATTCCGCTTGAATGTATAGGAAGTATTTTCTTTTGCAATGCGATAAGTGCCATGCCAAAACCGAGTAGATATGAGTTAAGCTTGGAATCCTCACCCCCAGGCTTAACCTCATAGCATATATGGTCACCGTTCAGAACGTTAATCCACGCGGTCTTATTTGATATCCAGCTGTCGGTAGAATCGATACCCCACTTCGTTCCGTCCTTATCGCGCGTCTTCATTTCATTGGTTACGCCTTTTTGAATATAAACAACAGGAAGGTCCGAATTCTGTGCTCCTTCCGCCGCGTCAAGTTCAAGAGCTCGGTCTTCGGTAAGAAGCTGAAAAATCTCTCTGTCCGATACTATTCGCATTCCATACATTCTGTAATTGTACATATTCCGAGCATTCCTTTCTTTCCCTCAAACACTGTTTATTATAACCTATGGAGGTCTTTTTGCAAACACCGCAGGCCATGGCGCGGGCACGTGATATTTCTTGTTTTTTTGACACAATTGTAATATAATCGTGTCGTGATTATGTAGAATTATGAGGTGGTTATGCGTAACCCTTTTACCAGAGTTTATCGGTTTTTTCGCTACAATAATGATAAATGGCTTTCCATCCAGTGTTGGTATTATTCTGCCGTTTATCGATTCAAGATTCTTCACATGAATACGGAAAAGCTTAAGGACAATTGGGGCGAAAGGGGTGTCGAATCACCCGCTACGGACACCGAAGAGAATTACACCTATGCCTGGAAAGTGTCATACAATGTATCTCAGGTATGCGGTAAGACTTCTTGGGAAAGCAAGTGTCTCGTAAGAGCTTGGACCGCTCAGACATTATTGGCCAAAAAAGGTATTCATAGCACGCTATATCTCGGATGCGGCTATGATGAGAACAAGAAAATGGTTGCTCATTCCTGGCTCAGATGTGGAGAGAAGTACATAACCGGCGGAAACGGTGAAGGTTATGCCATGGTTGACAAGTTCAGCAAATAATGGACAGAAAGGGATTTGTGTAAATGGAAATGGATAAGAAGATCAAGCTCACCAAGGACATTAATGTCACAGAGCTTGACGGCGAAAAGGTTATGGTTGATTTTGAAACGGGTAAATATTTCATTATCAAGGGGTGTGGCAATGACATCTGGGATATGTTAAGCGAAGAGATTTCTCCCAATGAAATAGTTGATAGATTGCTTGCCGAATACGACGTAAGTCGCGAGGTATGCACTCAGTCCGTAAAGGATTTTCTTGGCAAGATGGAAGAATACAACTTTATTTAAGTGTATTCTTAACTTTTATTTAGGTGGAATTGTTATGGTTTTCGGAATATGCGGATATGGCAACTCAGGCGCAAGCGCTATAGTTGACTATCTGAGAGGCTATTCAAATATCAAAATGTTTAATAAGTTCGAATTCCAGTTACTTCATGAAGTGGACGGAATTAATGACTTGAAATATTATCTTACGGGCAATCGCGAGCGAATTGCTTGTAATACTGCTATTCATCGTTTTATAAAACTGCAGGAAAAAGGTTCTTTTGCCTCGGGAATGCGTTCCATTCTGGGCGAAAGATACGATGAATGGTGGAAATCTTATATAAACAGTCTCATTCAGGCATCCTGGGACGGAGAGGACAGTTTATACGACGGAACCGAATTGCAGCGCGGTCGCTTGTACAGAAAGCTTTATTATCGTCAGTTAATCATGCGCGCGAAGTCTTCCGGGTCTCCTTATCGTATACAGTTAACTACTCTCAGGAAACGCTATTTTTCCATGATGACCGAAGAAGAGTTTGATTCTATCACGAAAAAGTACATTTCTGAGTTGTTCGGACTTCTGAATCTTTCGTTATCCGACAAAGTAATGGTCGATATGCTCTTCTCTTCCACAGATACATCCCGTGGAATGGAATTCTTTGATGATGCGAAGGCCATTATCGTCAATCGAGAGCCCAGAGACGTATATGTATCATCTAAAGTTCATCCCGAAGATTCCAGATTCATGCCCAATGGTTCCGTTAAGGAATTCATTTCTTATTACAAGAACATGCAGAGATTTATCAAGTCATCTCCTAATACCTTAGTGGTTCAATATGAGGACTTAATTTATAAGTACAGAGAGACTGCTGAGGCTATTCGCGCATTTTTAGGCATAGAATCTCTTCCAGACAGAGAATTTAGGTTCTTTAATCCCACTGTTTCTGTTAAGTACACTCATAGAACTTCTGTTTATGAACAGTACGCTTCAGATGTTAAGGAAATTGAAGAACAATTATCAGAATACTTATATGACTATGATAATGTTAAATCGCCTTTACTTGACGAGGAACTTGTAAGACAAGCTAATTCCGTCGGTTACCGCGGTCTTAACGAGAAATAGTTTATAAAGGAGTAATTACATGGCTAATATAGCACTTATTATAGCAGGTGGCGTTGGCGCCCGTATGAATCAGGACATTCCCAAACAGTTTTTGAACGTTTTTGATAAGCCGATTATTGTATATACCATGGAAGCCTTCCAGAAGCATCCCAGCATCGATTCAATTACCGTTGTATGTCTCGATGGCTGGCACGATGTTTTACGAGCATATGCCAAGCAGTTTGGTATTACCAAGTTAGACAGCGTGGTTTCCGGCGGTCAGAACGGTCAGGATTCTATCAGAAACGGTTTGTATGATATTTATGAACGCTTTTCATCCGATGACGATATCGTATTAATCCATGACGCTATCAGACCTATGGTCAGCCAGGATGTTATCTCCGACAACATCAGAGTATGCCGCGCACACGGTAACGCAATTACAGTTGTACCTTGTACCGCAGCCATGCTTAAGACTTTTGACTCCTTATCTTCGGAAGAACAGGTTCCTCGTGACAACCTTAAGATTACACAGACACCTCAGTCTTTCTTTATCAAAGATATTGTCGCTGCTCACAAGGAAGCTTTATCAAGAGGAATTACCAATTCCGTTGCTTCCTGTACCATGTATATCGAGCTTGGCAAAAAGCTTTTCATGTCGATGGGTTCAGAGAAGAATCTGAAGTTGACTTCTGTTGAAGATATTGAAATATTCAAGGCTTTGCTTATGTCCAAGGATGAGGGATGGCTTAAAAGATGAGTTACTCTGAAAGCATTAGAGCTGCCGCTGCGCAGTATGACTTTTCAAATAAAAAGATTTTGGTTACAGGAGCTTCCGGATTGGTCGGCTCCTGTATTATTGACATTTTACAAGAATGCAATTTACTTAAGGATTCCGGCATTACGATATACGCCCTTGGTAGGAACAAAGAACGCTTACAAAAGCGTTTCGGTTTTGATGTAATATGTATCGAACAGGATATTCGCAATCCTTTGGACGTGACTGTCGAATACGACTATATTATTCACGCTGCCAGCAACGCCGACCCTGTTCGTTATGCTATCGAACCTGTTGAAACTATTCTTACCAACATTGAAGGGTGCAAAAATGTTTTTGAATATGCTCGCATACACAAGGGCACTCGCGTTCTTCTTACTTCAACTTTCGAAGTGTATGGAAAGATAGAAGGCGTTGATACTTATTCCGAGGACATGTATGGCGCAGTTGATTTTCACCTTTTAAGAAACGGATATACCGAAAGTAAACGTTGTTCCGAAATGCTTGCTTGCAGTTATTGCGATGAGTATGGTATCGATGTTGTAATAGCAAGACTTGCCAGCATTTACGGCCCTACAATGATTCCTTCCGACAGCAAGGCCCATGCTCAGTTCCTCCGTAACGGAGTCAATGGCGAAGACATCGTCCTTAAGAGCGAAGGGTTACCTCGCAGAACATATTGTTATGTTATAGACACAGCGACCGCGATTTTGTCTATTCTTCTAAATGGCAAGACCGGAGAAGCTTACAACGTTTCTAATGAGCAATCAATTTGCTCGATAAAAGAATTTGCCTGTGCAGTTGCCGAAGCATCCAATCGAAAAGTTGTCATGGACCTTCCAAATGCAACAGAAGCCAAAGGCTTTTCCAAGCCGCAGAACTGTATTCTTGATAATACCAAGCTTAGAGCTCTCGGATGGCAAGGCCGCTTCACTCTTAAAGAAGGCGTTTCAGAGACGTTGCAAATGTTAAAAGAAAAACAAGGCTAGGTTTTCCCGGCCTTGTTTCTTTTTATTCAAACTATCTATATTCTATTTTACGCTACCCTTTAAAAACCATCTCTTACCATCGGAAGTTTTCGTTATCGCGGTCCATTCAACATAATGATTACCGTCCACATATTTACTCATAGAAGGCAAGCTTACAATATTGCTTTCGATATATTTAGAGTCTTTGCTGGTCTTGGTTTCGCTAATCATTCCATTACCAACGCTGACCCATGAACCATCTGATAAAAGCAAAAATACACTTACAGAAATTCCTTGAGGATTCTTATCTACTGTAGGCATATCTTCTTTTGCTTCCTTGGTTGTATTCACTTCCTTTATAGAGCCCTTTAAATACCACTTTTTCCTATCAGAAGTTTTTGTTATTGCCGTCCATTCAACATAATGATTATTATCAACATATTTTTCCAAAGAAGGCAAACTTACTATATTGTCCTCGATATATTTTGAATCTTTACTAGTCTTAGCTTCACTAATCAAACCATTTCCCACACTTACCCAAGACCCGTCAGGTAAAAGCAAAAACACTCCAACAGAAGTTTCGGAAGATGTCTGGTTTGAAATTACGGTTTTTGTAATAGGCTGTTCTTTCGCCTCATCTCTCTCGCCTTCATAGCCAACAGTTTTTGTCGTTCCGTCCTGCTTATAAGTAATTCCTGCTGAAGTTGCATCTACAAGAGTAATGGCACTCTTGCCATTACCATTAAGAATTACTTTTTCGTTACCTCCTGCTGCGGTATTCTGCATAATACTGTTGGTCTTAGTATCAACATAATACCAATATCCATCTTCAAAAGCCATCTTGCCTACTATGTCGTGAACATACCAATTACCGTACTTAAAGGATGTAGCTTCAACCGTTCCGCTATAATTCCAAGGTGCCCACGATACATGAGAGTTCTTATCATTTGTGACAAATTCTTTGTCATTCCTTAATAAGAACTTATGCGAAGTCAATCCGCTCTTTGCGCTTCTTGTGTCATCCCATGTTGAGTCAATATGATACCATTGGCCGTCAAGGTATACCGCCGTCCAGCCATGGTCAATTGCATCAGATGAAATATACACTGTCTTTATTCCCTGATCGCCCAACAACAGATTCAAAGCCTTTGTATAGCCTGCGCACACACCTGTCTTGTCGCCGAGAACACCTGCCGCGCCATATGACTGATATGCCACATACTTAAATGATGCAAGTTCAACTATACTGTCGTGAAGATATATAACCTTATCAAGGTCTGTCATCTTAGGCTCAATGCCGGCCTTTATGCCGGCCACATTGCTCACTAGTCTGTTATATCTTGCCGCAACGTCCGAATCCACATTTCCCAAAAGAATGGATTTAACATAGCCGCCGCTTGTAGTGTATCTGACAGATAAGTTTGAATAATAGGCAGCTATCATCCACTTACTGTCATCAGCTTGCTTTAACTCATCAAAAATGCTGTTCACTTCAGCACTGGTAAGTCTGTACTGATATACATCGTGCGCAGACTGATCGACTGCATTAATCATCTGCAGCAATTCCAGCCTGAATTGGGCCTTAGCTGAGGTGGTTGCCGCTTCTACCGGCCTAGCGGGAAACAGAGTAACTGTTATCACCACCGCAAGAAATACTCCCTGAATTCGCTTGATAATATGGGTTGCATTGCTATTATCCTTCATCTTCTTCATGCTCCTCTAATCACTCCGCCAACTAATTATGGGCATTTATAAGAATCCAACTCATAAAAAAATCACCTGTATAGAATACAAGTGACTGCTCCATAAAATAGTTCGGTTACCAGGCTGCCATAAGGTCTTCCATACCCCTTTAGGCCCTTAGTTCTGCGTCCCACACTTTCGTGCGGTTTGCCTTTGTCGCTTATTCTATGGTCATATCATAATTGATGAATTGCTCGCAAGCAATGGGAGATAGGTACTAATTACAGTTAATTTTCCTGTAATAATTCCTTTTTTCTCCGTTAATTTTATAGCTTGCCATAAAAAGGGGTGCCACTGCACCCCCTATAAGTTCTTATTCTCCAATAACACTCTTAAGTACACCCTTAAGCTTATTCATTGCATCAGAAGGAATATACGATAAATCGCCTGTTCCCTGAGGCATATCCACCACCACTTCTTCATTGGTCTCGTCAAGCAACCTGTCCATATAGGTTATAGTCTCGACTTCGCCGTTGTCAATTTTGGTAGAGAAGAGGCAGGCACCGGGTACGTCCGCCCCTGAGAAGAAATAGTTACCCTTAAGTTCCGGGTAGCCGTTATTCGCCACTATGCGCAGCAAAAACCTGTTGGTCTGCCAGAATACATTGCCTGTAATAGAGAATTCACTCGGAACCTGCACAGGAGAAAATGTGGCAGATGCGCATTTTTCATACAATGTAACGTTTCTGTATGTATGATAGTCCGCAACACCATTCAACAAATTGCCTCTTACATCAGCAAACATTGTTTGATTGGGATTAGTAACATCACAAGCTTCAAACACTAAATTGTTTTCAATAGAAAATTTGCTTGCGGGAACTAAACTCAAAAAGTCATCAGACTGCACTATTCCGCAATAGCAGTGCGAGAAAATATTGTTCTTAACCGTAACATTTTCCTGTCTGTCGGTAACTGTTATTCCGGCATCTGTGTATCCGTTTGCATATACCCAATCAAATGCATTATTTTCTATCGAAATGTCTTTGGCAACACTGGAAATCTGCACACCGTTACCATATCTCATACCATCAGATGTCAAAGATCCTCCGATATTTCTAAACATACAATTCCTGAGAGAAACATCCGTACAGTTTGATATCAGTGCACCATTCACACCTACATTGCGAATTTCCAAGTCGGAAACTATTGCATTTCTTATTTCTTTGAAATTGAGTCCGTGCCGTCCGACTGCCACTCTCACTTCATGCTCGTTGGGATTGGATTCGCTATAAAGATAGAGCACTCCGTGCATCCAGTCCATTATCCAGCAGTTGTCTTTATTATCGCTTACCTTTTGTACGAAATTGTATTCAGCAATTTCTTCAACCGGAACCGTTATCCTGTTCCAATTGCATTCTCCATCAATATACAACTGACCAAAATTGTAGCTTAGATTGCTGCTTGATTCTTTATTATTAAAGGTTGTTCTGGACAAATCGACTGCCCAAACATTTTCATATCCTCTAACCGCAAAAAAGGATTCCTCAATCTTCTTAGAAAAATCAAGAATGGGTCTGGGACCCTCTCCGTAGCTGCAGAATACGGTATTATCGCCCACATAGAACATATCGCTCATCTCAAACGTATCGCCGGCCCTCAAAAGAACAGCTATGCCGGCATTCTGTGAAAGGCTCTCAAAAGTCTTCTTGGCCGTCTGAGGCGTTCTACCATCATTTAAATCGTTACCTTCACTCGAAGAAACATAAATGATGGTACGCTTCGAGGAAATTGCTTCGGATAAATCAGTATACGCGCCATTAATCAGCTGGTTCTTATATATTAAGTCAAAAACATCATCATGATTAAGCAGCTTCTTGGTAATCTCATCCACAGAAGTATACTCTTCCTGAGCCGGAATCACTCTGCTACTCTGCGTAGTAATGGTATCATCAGAAAGATTTAAATCGCTGATACTATGATCCGGAATCCAAACAGTATAATCGGGATCGTCCTGCGCGCACGCAGTCAGCACCATCATACCCGCCACTAATGTACTTAATAATGCTTTCTTCAATCTCATAATTTCACCTATTTGTGTAAATCAATTGCTTTATTGTATATCTTCTCAAGAACCGGATAATGTGAGTCTGCCATGTGATTACGCGCAAACAGCTCGCGTGACTTCTCACAAAGCGCCTTGTGCTCCTCAGTATCCGCTTCCGGAAATGTCTTTAAAATCTCAGCAAGCGCATCCACATCACCATGGGCAAAAGAAAATCCGTTTCCGTCTATAAGTTCAGGAATGCCGCCGATTTGCGAGCCGATTATGGGTCTGCCGCACTGAATGGCCTCAATAGCGGAATAAGGTCCGTTCTCATACCACTCGGAAGGAAGAACAACCGCCTTCGCATTGCCGACTACATCAATAAGTTCCTGTCCGCTCTTAAAGCCCAAAAGTTTAACCGAATCAAGCTTCTTCTCAGTAACAAGCGCACTTATATCGTCCATGCAAGGACCCTTGCCCACAATCTTAAGTTCGGACTTGCCGCCCGCCTCAAGATATTTCTCATATGCTTTGACCAGCGTATTGATACCCTTTTCGCGCGACAATCTTCCAAAATACAGGAAATACTGCTCGCTATCCTCAGTCTTATTGACTGTCGGGCACTCTCTGTCGAGGAAGTTCGCAAGGTGAATCACACGGTCTTTATCAACTCCGAACTCGATGAATTTCTTACGATAAAAATCGCTCGGGGTCACTATATAATCAATCGCATCGTAACTCTTACGCCACTTGTGAAGATAT
>JAEEGL014993282.1_pt1 | contig 36657 bp, 24 predicted proteins | sample 9134231 | NCBI WGS metagenome assembly JAEEGL01 (sample SAMN16246548, study PRJNA631951) | gut metagenome | biome: gut microbiome; feature: rumen; material: fiber-attached | host: Bos | place: Iran: Karaj | collected 2018-10 | reverse complement strand
GCGGGGAAGTTCCCCGCTTTTTTCATATCATATGCTGTGAGGTAATCCCCTTGAAGGAATTAAGCATTTTCATAGATGAGTCCGGCGATTTCGGAGAGTATGAGGCACATTCCCCGTATTACATAATCACCATGGTCTTCCATGATCAAAGCAACGACATCCAGCCGGCCATAAGCAAACTTAATACCGAACTTTCATATCTGGGACTTGATAACATTTGTATACATACCGGTCCTATCATCCGCATGGAAGAAATCTACAAAGACATGGAGCTTCTTGAAAGAAGACGAATCTTCAATAAAATGATCGCTTTTATAAGACAGATTGATGTCAAATACCACTGTTTCTTTATTGAGAAGCGAAAAATTGACGATGTCGTTGAAGCAACCGGTCTGTTATCAAAGCAGATTTCACAGTTTATCAAAGAACATTATGAAGAATTTCTCACCTTTGATGATGTAAAAATATACTACGACAACGGTCAGGTTGAGGTAAGCAAGATCCTCTCATCTGTTTTTAATGCGTTGCTCCCTAACCCGGTATTCCGCAAGGTTATGCCAAAAGACTATAAACTCTTCCAGGTTGCGGATCTCCTGTGTTCATTAAAGCTTGTAAGTTTGAAAATGGAGAACAACATATTCTCCAAATCTGAAAGAAATTTCTTCGGCAGTCTCCGGGATTTGAAGAAAAACTATTTGAAACCTTTGCAAAAGAAGGAGTGGATATAGATTCTCATCCACCCTTTTTACTTGTCAAAAGGAATTTCCACCTGTTCCGGCTCATCCATAAAACCCTCCTCCGGCGACTTTGCATCCGTTGTCCGTTTCCAGAATCTTGCGCTACCATATTTACCGCAACTTTGGATTCCCGCAGCCTCCCAGCCACACAGTTGAACGACCCTCCAAATTTGGAGGGTCGTATTTGAAAAATGGAAAGTCCAGTGGTTTCTGTGTCCACTGTTGGGTCCGTGCAAGCAAGTAACGACGGTTTTATGCTTTGTAGTTTTTCTACGGTGTCAATAAGCATTACAAACTCCTTATTACACTTTGCTTTCTTCCAATTCCTTTAAGGAAATTACTCGGGAGATCTGGCTTCTAACGTTACCATTGTATTCGCTCTCGGCGAAAACTGCTCCACACTCCTTGTTTATAACGTCAGACCTCTTAAACTTAACAACGGATCCAGTCTGACCCACTCCAAGTGCCTGTACTGTCTCAGCAACCTTCCACATTGCCGCAGGCGTGATAGCGGTAAAGACTTTGGACTGGAACCCTTTGTGAGCACCTTCGCAGACTTCGAAAGTCCATTCGAACATCGGATTTCCACTCTTGGATACATTCTGCGTGACGTCCACGCATTTTACGCGGTATGAACCGTCAGGAATTTTAAAATTGTCCTGTACGTCGGTAAGATCGACCTCGAAATTCTCAGACGGTGATCCTGTCATAGGTGCGCCAGGCATCGGCGGATTAACGGGTGTCATTGCATTTCCTGGCATAAACGGGTTGTTGTTTGGCATTTATTTGCCCTCCTTGTTGAACAACCCTCCAAATTTGGAGGGTCGTATTTGCAGTATATCTTGTACTTCAAATACGACCTTCTTCAAGATATTGATCGCTTTGATATCGCTGCACCATGTTCATAAGTTCATTATAGCATGATGTGGCAGTTCGTACTAACGGTTTTTTCTTGTTCATCCGGAGCGCCGGTCAGATAAGTAGATTGCAAGGATTCTCATTCTGTTATTCATTCCATGCTTTCATTTGAGATCACTGTTGGCAAAACAAGTCCTTCTTCTGATTCATGCATCAGTATTCGCTTATAGCTCTCGGACATAAGTTTACTGCCGTTTTCCCGTGTGCTGGGAGTTGATGGCGTTAAGGCGGCGTTCTTCCTCACGCATGGCTTCCGTGGCGCGGTCTAAGAGCCTGCCCTTGAAATCTTCACCCTTCTCGAAGGGGAGTGTGGCATAGCCGACAAGGACGGAGAGCTTGGTCCCGGAGCTGAAAGAGGTGCGGTTTGAAAGGTCTTCGAAGGCGGATTTCAGCTTCCTGACATCAACCATAGTGCTTTCGATTATCACGGCAAATTCGTCACCGCCGAAGTGGAAACGGTTGCCGTATGCCTTGAAGGCCTTGTCGAGATTACGGCCCATAAGCCGAAGCGCATTGTCGCCTGCGGTGTGTCCGAGGCTCTCCACAAGGTTTTTGTGATTATAGAGATCGAAGAGGAACAGCGTAACGGGTTCACCGTCCGTAAGCCTTTCGCCCATGCCTGTGAACTGTTCGTCAAAAGCTGCGCGGTTGCTTAAGCCCGTGATGACGTTGTTGTAGGCAAGGTGCTTGTAAACCTCGAGATTATGCCGTTCTTTGATAAGGGAAAGCTGCCTCGAGAGTATCAGGAGGAACAGCGAGATTATGAAGCCGATAAAACCGATACCGAAGAACAGGCCGTCATAACCCTGGGAAGGTGCAATGAAGAAGCATATGAAGCCGCCTGTCGCAGCCACGAACAGAATGAAGATGCCGCTTAGCAGGAATCTGGTCTCGAGCGTCTTTTTCGGCTCCATGAACGCGAAAACGCAGGAAAGCACGACCACGCATATCATGTAGATGTGTGTGATCGGCAGGATGTCCAGCGGGTCTGCGGTGTTTGTCACAAACAGGAGGACATTGATTATCGGGATGCACCAGCCCACGATCTGCAGCTGGTAGAAGATATTCTTGCGGCTTGTGAACATCTGCTCGCAGTAGCCTGCGTAGGGGATGGTGAACGACGAAAGCGCCAGGAACGAAACAAGGCTCGAGGCCTCGTTTGCGCTCGTGAAGAACTGTGGCAGATCGGAACTGAACAGAAGCCAGGTCGCAACAAGGAGGTCGAGCAGTATGAAATTGCTGAAGAGCCTGACGTTGACGCCGGATTTCTCGTAGATCTGGTTGAGCAGGAGTATGAAGGACGTAAGGCCGAGTGTGAGCATTACGGTGATGACGATAAGCCTTATAAGGTTCTTGTTCAGGACGAAAAGCTTGATCTCGCCTTCCCGGCCGATTATGATCGGGGAAATGTCCATGCTTACCGAATAATACGGTGTGAGGACCAGCTTAAGGGGCTGCCCGGCCATGCTTTCGTCAACAGGGATGATGACGCGGATGTTGCCGAGCATGTGTCCGTAGGGAAGGGGCTGCGATGTGCCGTAGGAACCGATGAGCCTGCCGTTTACAAAGACTTCGCATTTGCTGTAGAGGGAAAGGAAGCAGATCGACCAGCCGCTTTTGACGTCATTCGGGAGAAGCGTCGTGATGGAGATGGGGTCGTTCTGTTTGCCCTTCATGTTGATCGGAAGCTCGTCGAAGGAATAGCGCTTGCTGTCGATGGTGTATGACGAGCGGATCACGTCGGTAACGGGATTTATCTCGGTTTTTTCGTATTTTCCCGCAACAAAACTAATGATGATCGAGGCAAAGATCATCAGGCTGGCAACAGATTCTATGATTATGAGTGGTAATCGCTTTTTCATGATACTACAGATTTTACCACAATTCTGGCCAAAAATAAAGAGTAATTATCGCACTTTTGTCCACCGCTCCTTGACAAACGTCTGACGAAAACAATGTTTGCTTTACAAAATACGAATTTTGCGGTAAAATTTAATAGGTTACGGACATTACGGAGGTATTTTTATGCTGGAAGTAATATTTAAGAATTTTCTGAGCTTTGACTTTATAATATTTATATTGGCAGTTGTGAACGGTGTGATCCTCGTGCAGACGATTCGCTTCTCGAGGAAGCTTTATGATGCGCTCAACCCTTACTGCTGGATACCGGGCGGCGAAGCTTCGCTTGCGGAGATACAGGGCAAGTTTGCCCGCAGGAACCGTGTGGACAGCGAGTCGGACATCATAAGGCTCCGCAGGCGCATGAACGCATTTTACATCATTTACGAAAACCTGACGGCGATATTCCCGCTGCTTGGCCTGCTTGGCACAGTCGTTGCCCTGATCCCGCTTGTAAACAGCATGGGTGAGGTTCCGACAGGCCTGTTCTTCAGTGCTCTGACGTCGACCATGTGGGGCATCATCTTTGCTATCGCTTTTAAGGTCGCAAACGGATATGTTGCTTCCGGCATCGAGGATAACGAGAAGAATATCGATATTTACCTGCAGAGGAATACGGACAAGCTGCTTCGCGAGAGGGCGATCGCCACAAGCGCGGAGTATGAGCCCGAAAAGCCTGCGGAGACCGAAACTGCGAAGGAGCAGGCAGAGGGTACGGATGCCGGGGCGGACAGCAGTTCGGATAGTACGAGGAATGAGAAAGAAGCGGGTGCTTTACCCGGGACAGCAGACGCTGCCAGGGAAACGGCTGCGGATACCGGTGTTACGGGTGCAGACAGTGCAGCCCCGGAGACTGCGGGTGCAGACAGTGCAGTCACAGATGCAACAGCTGCGGATAAGACAGATGCAGACGCAACAGCAACAGCTGTTACAGATGCAACGGAGGTTACGGAAATAACGGAAGGCGCGCAGGCCGGAAATACTGTTGAAAAGCCTGCCGAGCATGACCCTTACGCGTATGAACCGGTGAGAGAAAACAAACGACCCGACCCTTCGGAACTAGCGCCGGAGTTCTTTGGCGCGCCACAGAATAAGGAGAATGCCGATGAAAAAGCATGAGATGGTGCTTGATTTCACCTCTCTGCTTGACGTCATCCTTATAATCCTGTTCCTTGTGCTATGCTCTATGAACGGCAAAGCCCAAAAGGACGCGGAGGAGATCGAAGATCTGAAGAAGCAGAATGCGGCATATGAAACACAGGCCGCCGAGCAGGGAGAAAAGATATCGGCACTGGAAAAAGAGAATACGGAGCTGGAGGATAAGCTGAAGCAGGCTCAGCAGGAACTGGCCGACCTGAAGAAGCAATACGCTGAAGCTGTTACTGATCGGGATTATTATAAGACTCAGGCGGAAAATGCGCAGAACAATCTCGCAAAGTACATGGAAATAGGTGGGATGAGCAGTACCGATCTCGTAGCATACCAACGTTTTAAGGAAAACAGTGCGGTGTTCGAGATTTCGCTGGTCACTTTGGATCCCAAGGATTATTCAAGGGGTAACAGGCTTACGGTGTACAAAAACAATGCGCAGATTGGTTCAGCATTGATTATTCCAACCGATAAAGATCCTCAATCTGAAGAAGAAACAATTAAAAAGATAAAAGATTGGGTAAATAAGATTTTTAGCGGGCAGGTTGCTTCCCTTTCGAGCAAAGAGGTTTTTATTGTGTTCAAGTATGACAATGGGCAGATATATCTCAGAACTCCCCAGGTTGTAAAAAATGCAGTTGAGCATATTGACACACTGAAAAATATTAAATATGATTTCGTTGTAAGCAATAAATAAAGACTTATAAGCAGAGGAGATTATCTATGAGAAAGAGCAAGTACCCGCAAGTTCCGATGCCGGGCGAGGAACCGAAAGACAAGAGACACCACAAACCCGGTCACCATGACGGCCCCGATGACAAGAAAAAAAAGAAAAAGAGAAAACATCACCTCATTCGCATTATCATTCTTTTAGTTCTGCTGATCGGAATACTGCTTGGTATTCTTATTGACAGGGGTATCCTTTTTCCCGGCGGACAAGGCTGGATCGGCAACGGACTGGAGTCGTTGAAAAATGTCGGAAGAAGCGGTCAGGAACCCACAGCCGGACCTATAGATATCAATGGGACTGTTACACCAAATCCTACACGCGTTCCGACACAGGCGGTAAATCAGGATGCTCCGAAGGTTTACCTTGTGATAAAAAACAGCACTATCCTGATGAATGATGTGGAAGTGACAGCAGAACAGCTTATAGCCCAGTTAAGTACAGAAACGTATAGCATCAGCAAGATCTATCTGATCGATGACCTTGCAACAAAGGGCGTATACGAAAACGTGCAGACGATACTTAACAATCTTGGCAGAACGTATCAGGTAGGCACAGATCAGTAGGTGATAGAATTATGTTTGACCAACTAACCCGCGGTGACATCCGGAAAATGCAGGAAGAGATCGATCACCGCAAGCTCGTTATGAGGCCCCAGATACTTGAGGCGCTGAAGGAAGCGAAGGCGCAGGGGGACCTGAGCGAGAATTTTGAGTATTACGCTGCAAAGCGTGAGCGAAACATGAATGACAGCCGTATAAGATATCTTGAGAAGATGATCAAGACGGCAGTGATAATCGAGGATACCTCGGCAGAAGACGAGGTTGGCCTTAATAACACCGTAACGGTGCGGTTTGAGGATGACGGCTCGGAGGATACGTTCAAGCTTGTCACATCGGTCCGCGTGCATACGCTGAACGGTGTCATCAACAAGGATTCGCCGCTTGGCGCCGCCGTTATGGGGCACAAGAAAGGCGATCGTGTGGAAGTTCACGTGAACGACAAGGTCAGTTATTTTGTGACGATAACAAAGATCGAAAAGACAACTGACGAAAACGAGGAATTACAGCGGTTTTAAGACATTTAACAGCGGCCCGGCCCGGTTGCGAGAGCAACGCCCGGAGCCGCTGTTTTTGCAATGCGCGCCCACACCGACACACCAAATGAGTCACCGGGAAACGACCCCGCTGACTCAAAAAACGAAAACCTTGACGGCTCACAAAATGTTTACATTCGGGATTGAATGTGCTATCATAATAGGATAGAGCCCAATATGATAGGGATCGTATGCGGTTTACATGAGGAGGAAGGCGGGCGACCGCCACGTAAAGAATGAGTCAAAGATCGGAACAATCCAAAGCTCTGCTGATGCTTGTTGATGATGATGCGCCTTCGCGCATGATCTTAAAGCACATTTTTGCTTCGAAGTACGACACGGTTGAGGCTGTAAACGGGAAGCTCGCGCTTGAGCTTATCAATCGCGGGATCAAGCCGGATCTGGTGATACTTGATCTTAACATGCCGGAGATCGATGGCTATGATGTGCTCGACGAGCTGCATCAGAGCGAGGAATTCAAACATATCCCCATTATCATAGCTACCGCAGACGGAGATTACGCTGCGCGCCGCAAGGCGTTCTTCCTTGGCGCGATAGATGTCATCACCAAACCTTTTATGCCCGAGAGCATAATGTACAGGGTCGATAACATCCTTACGTCCATTTCCGCCACCAAAGCTATCACAGAGTCTATTATCCTCGACGAGCTGCTGCACCCGGGCGCGCTTGATGTTTCGGGTATCTGGGGCAGACAGCGCTTTCTCGACGAGGTTTCAAGGTTTTTGTCCGAGAACCCGGAGGGCAAGTATGTGCTTGCGCGCTGGGATATCGACCATTTCAAGCTTTTCAACGACAATTTCGGTATCGCGGAGGGCGACAGGCTCCTGCGCGCCATCGGTATCCGCTACACCATGACGGCAGAGCAGGCGGATGCGAATGCGCCCATCTTTTACGCACACTGGGGCGCGGATCATTTTGTTGCCTTGTATGACAGGAAGAACTTCAATCCCGACAAGGTGTACAGCTATACTCTTCTGCAGCTCAATTCCTGCTTTGACGATTTTGATTTTTCCATCAGCTACGGCTTTTTTGATATAACGGATCCGTCCCTTTCCGTTTCGGTCATGTGCGACCGCGCGGGACTGGCACTCAGCAGCATCAAGGACCGTTACGACAAGCACTATGAGTGGTATACGGGCGAGATGAGGGACCGTATCGTTGAGGAGCTCGAGATAACGTCTTCCATGAAGCGCGCCCTTGAACAGGGTGAGTTTATCCCGTTCTTCCAGCCTCAGTACAACTACGATACCGGCGAGATGATAGGCGCGGAAGCGCTTGTACGCTGGAACGATCCGCAAAAGGGCATTGTGAGCCCGGGGACCTTTATACCGCTTTTCGAGAAAAACGGGTTTATCAGCGAAGTTGACTACTGCATGTGGGATTCCACATGCGCCTATATCAAACAGTGGCTTGACAAGGGGCTGGAGGTACCGCCTATCTCTGTCAATATCTCGCGCCGCGATTTCTATGACAAGGGCCTTACACAAAAGCTCGTCGGACTTATAGAAAAATACGGTCTTTCGCCCAAGAGCCTGCGTCTTGAGATGACCGAATCCGCATATATGGACAACCCGGACCAGCTCCTCATGATCCTTGCGGAGCTTAAACAGCGCGGTTTTTACGTTGAAATGGACGATTTCGGGTCGGGCTATTCGTCACTGAATACGTTAAAAGACGTGCCGGTGGATCTTCTGAAGCTGGACATGAATTTTGTCACGGAGTCCGCCAATAACGCGCGCGGCGGCAGTATATTGAGCTCTGTCGTACATATGGCGCACGGCATTAATCTCCCCGTGCTCGCCGAGGGTATCGAGACACGCCAGCAGGCGGATTTCTTAAAGACCATCAACTGTCTGTACATGCAGGGGTACCTTTTCTCAAAGCCAATGCCGGCATCGGATTTCGAGAACCTGCTGATGCAGAGGGGTATTGCCGCGCCCGAACGGGAGATATTCAAGAAGACGATCGATGAGTCTGTGGATTTCCTTGATGCTTCAACACAGTCGACGCTTCTTTTCAATACATTCCTCGGCGGATCGGCCATCCTGGAGTTTGAAAACAGGAATATGACGATATTGCGCTCTAACGACCGCTTTTTTGAAGAACTGCGCATGTCGAGGGACGATTTTATCAAGATGAACGGCAACTTCATGCAGTATATCGAGACGAAGAGCCGCAAAGCCCTGGTAAACGCAGTGGAGCTTGCCATCGAGACAGGCGAGGAAACAGCCTGCACCGTGCATTTTATCGCGGTTTTCCATAATAACAGGGAGGAGTGGCTGCAGGCCAGGTTCAGGAACCTTGCAAGCAAGTTCAACAGCCATATCGTCTATGTTTCAATTTCAAATATCACTGCCGAGGCCATTCTTGACAAGGCGCTGAAGAAGGAGAGGATAGCGCTCGAGAACATCCTGCACTTTGCGCCCGGAGGCCTTGCGGAGTTTATTGCCTCCGAATCCAACCTTACTCGTATCTACACAAGCGAGACGGCTCAGGAGATACTCGGATATTCGATCGATGCGGGTGCCGAGGAGGACTTTATCACGCAGCTTAGCCAGATACATCCCGACGACAGGGATGCAGTGCGCAAGTCGCTTACCGAGAGTATTGAGAGGGGAGCGCCGTTCTCCGTTGAATTCCGCGTTATCTTAAAGACAGGCGGGGTCCGCTGGGTAAACCTTTCCGCAAACCCTGCAAGGATAGAGAACGAGCTGCATTACTTCGGTATCTACACGGACATCTCGCGGCATAAGGCTGTCGAGATAGCGGCAAAATCCAATATCGATGATAATGCCATCGGAACAGAGGGCGTGGATTCCCTCAATACCCATGTGCTGCACCAGTATCTTGCGACAACGCGGGATTATGTATACATTAAGGACACCAACTCCAATTATGTGGCCGTTTCCGAAAGCTTTGCAAAGTTGACGGGACACAGATCCTATGCGGATCTGCTTGGAAAGACGGACCATGATGTTTACGGCGACAACGATATCGCAGTCCGGATCGCCGAGACCGACCTCGAAGTGATCTCTACCGGCGAGAACAAACTCGGACAGACCGAGTCCTATTCCGAAATGGGCGGAGAACATGCCGTGCTCGTCAGGACGAACCGTTTCGCCATCAGGAACGTTAAGGGCGAGATAGTCGGAATGCTGTGCGTCGGCACGGATGTTACAACGCAGCATACCATTGAAGAATACAAGCAATCCCTTGAATCCTCGGGAAGACATCTGTACCGCTATGTGGTAAAGGGCAGGGCCTTCGTTGATTCCGAGAGGAACGGTTCATCAAGTGCGCCGATGACGATAAAGAACGGGCCGGGCAATGCGGTTGAAGCCGGGGTTGTCGCAAAGGAAGATGTTGAGAGATGGCTTGGGCTGTTTGACAGGGTCGATGCCGGTGAACGCGCAGGCACCGCTGATATCAGATTCCGCGAGGAAGACGGCACCTTCAACTGGTACCGCGTAAGCTTCAAGAGTATACCGGACAAGAGCGGAAAGCCTTCTTCGGCGATAATGACGTACCATGATGTTGAGAAATACCACAGGGCGGATTTCGAGAACGAGATTGCAAGGACCTGCGTTTACAGCTCCGTAACGGCTCTTTACCCGTCCTTTGTGGTATCGAACCTTACAAAAAACAGGACGCGTCCGCTGATACACATGCTGCCGGGAGCACCCGGTGTGCGCGAGGAAAAATCCTATGATGAGGCCGTAGAGCAGATCGCTTCGGCGTGCCTTGGAAACGGCGGCGCCGCTGTGCGCGAAGCCTTCAGCCGGGATAATCTCATTAAGGCCTTTGAGTCCGGAAAACGCATCGTTACGACCGTAGCCGATATGAAATTTGACGACGGCTCCGTACACGCCATGGAGCTTGTGGCCGTACATGTGCAGGATCCTCCCGTTCCGGGCGAGGTATTTTCTGCGGGCTTGTTAAGAGAACTGTGATAAGGGAACGGTATGAACTTTAAGAATCTGCTCGGACATCTGCATACGGTCGGGAAACACAGGAGACTTGTAAGAAAGTACTGCTTTAAGCTGGGGCTTTACAGACAGGGGCTTACCCATGATCTTTCGAAGTATTCCCCTACGGAGTTTTTGCCGGGTATAAAATACTATACCGGGAAAAAGAGCCCGAACGGCGGAGAACGCGAGGAAAAGGGCTTCAGCACGGCGTGGATGCATCATAAAGGCCGTAACCGCCATCATATCGAGTACTGGACCGATTATGTCGGGCCGGACAAAGAAATGGTGGGCGTGCCAATGCCGGTGAAGTACTTCTGCGAGATGTTCTGTGACCGTGTTGCGGCAAGCCGGATATATAACGGTGATGCGTATACGGATGCCATGCCTCTTGAGTATTACTACAGATCCAAGGAATACAGGCTGATGCATCCTTCCACAAAGGAACTGCTTGAAAAACTGCTGATAATGCTGCGTGACAGAGGCGAGGAAGCCACTTTTGCGTACATTCGCAGGCATATACTGAAAAAGAGATGAAACAAAACCGCCCCGCGAAGCCGCATGTGCTTTCGGGGCGGTTTAATATTGCGATTTCTCTTGACATTTTTGCTGCTTTTTGGTTAAAATAGATAGAACTTTAAACATAAGAGGGTAAAGAAATGTACGAAAAAGTATCAACCGATATGAATTTCAAAGATCGTGAGCGTGAGGTGCTCGAGTTCTGGAAAGAGAACGACATCTTCCGCAAATCCATAAAACAGAGGGAAGGCTGCCCTACTTACACCTTCTATGACGGGCCGCCCACGGCTAACGGAAAGCCGCATATCGGTCACGTTCTTACGCGTGTCATCAAGGATATGATCCCGCGTTACAGGACCATGAAAGGCTACATGGTTCCCCGTAAGGCAGGCTGGGATACCCACGGCCTTCCTGTAGAGCTTGAGGTGGAGAAGCTCCTCGGCATCGACGGAAAGGACCAGATCGAAGCTTACGGCCTCGATCCCTTCATAACAAAGTGTAAGGAATCCGTATGGAAATACAAAGGGATGTGGGAGGATTTCTCCGGTACGGTCGGCTTCTGGGCCGATATGGACAACCCTTATGTTACATATCATGACGATTATATCGAGTCCGAGTGGTGGGCTCTTAAAGAGATATGGGACAAGAAGCTCCTCTACAAGGGCTTCAAGATCGTTCCCTACTGTCCCCGCTGCGGCACCCCGCTTTCTTCACACGAGGTCGCACAGGGCTATAAGACATTAAAAGAGCGCACAGCTGTTGTCCGCTTCAAGATAAAGGGCGAGGATGCGTATTTCCTTGCATGGACAACGACTCCCTGGACCCTTGCTTCAAACATCGCGCTCTGCGTGAACCCCGAAGAGACCTACGCCCGCGTAAAGGCGGCCGACGGCTATACCTACGTTATGGCAAAGGCGCTGCTTGACACTGTTCTTTCAGCTATCGAGCGCCCCGAAGGCACCCCTGCCTACGAGATCCTTTCGGAATGCACGGGTAAAGACCTTGAATACAAGGAATACGAGCCACTGTACCAATGTGCTGCGGATGTTGTTGAAAAGCAGCACAAGAAGGCGTTCTTCGTATATTGCGACGATTATGTAACGATGCAGGACGGTACCGGTATCGTACATATCGCTCCTGCGTTCGGTGAAGACGACGCAAGAGTCGGCAGGAAGTATGATGCTCCTTTTGTGCAGATGGTAGACGATCACGGCGTTATGAAGCCCGAGACACCTTTTGCGGGCATGCGCTGCAAGCCTACCCAGAAGGAGATAGATGCGGGCGCGATCAGCTGCGATCCCGAAGTGTTAAAGGAACTTTCCGCAAGGAAGCTTCTTTTCTCCGCTCCGAAGGTCGAGCACGATTATCCGCACTGCTGGCGCTGCAGCACACCCCTGCTCTATTACGCAAGGGAATCCTGGTTCATTAAGATGACCGCCGTTCGTGACGAGCTTGTGGCAAACAACAAGACCGTTAACTGGATCCCGCCGTCAATAGGCGAGGGACGTTTCGGAAACTGGCTTGAGAACATTCAGGACTGGGGCATCTCCCGTAACAGATACTGGGGAACTCCCCTTAATATCTGGGAGTGCGAGGGCTGCGGCCATCAGGAAGCAATCGGCTCACGCGAACAGCTCGAGAAGCTTAGCGGCAACCCCGAGGCAAAGACAGTGGAGCTCCACCGCCCGTATATCGATGCGATAACCTGCACCTGCCCCGAATGCGGCAAGGTGATGAAGCGCGTTCCGGAGGTTATAGACTGCTGGTTCGACTCGGGCGCAATGCCTTTCGCGCAGCACCACTATCCTTTCGAGAACCAAGAGCTGTTTGAAAAGCAGTTCCCCGCAGCATTTATCTCGGAGGCCGTTGACCAGACGAGAGGCTGGTTCTACTCGCTTATGGCAGAAAGCACGCTGCTCTTTAACAAGGCGCCTTACGAGAATGTCATCGTTCTTGGCCTTGTGCTTGACGAAAACGGCGAGAAGATGAGTAAATCCAAGGGGAATGCGGTAGATCCTTTCGAAGCCCTTAACGAATACGGCGCAGATGCGATCCGCTGGTATTTCTACATCAACAGCGCACCCTGGCTTCCGAACCGTTTCCACGGCAAGGCCGTTCAGGAAGGACAGCGCAAGTTCATGGGAACCCTATGGAACACCTACGCATTCTTCACGCTTTACGCCAACATCGACAATTTTGATGCGACAAAATATACACTTGAATATGACAAGCTCCCCGTAATGGACAAGTGGCTCCTTTCAAAGCTCAACACGCTTGTAAAGACCGTTGACGAGAACCTTAACGATTATAAGATCCCCGAGACGGCCCGCGCTTTAAGCGATTTTGTTGACGAAATGAGCAACTGGTATGTACGCCGCGGACGCGAGCGCTTCTGGGCAAAGGGCATGGAGCAGGACAAGATCAACGCTTACATGACGCTTTATACAGCGCTTGTTACCGTTGCAAAGGCCGCAGCGCCCATGGTTCCGTTCATGGCAGAGAGTATCTACAGGAATCTTGTGTGCAGCATAGACAAGAATGCGCCGGAAAGCGTGCATCTGTGCGATTTCCCCGAGTATCATGCAGAGTTTGTCGATGCGGAGCTTGAAGCCAACATGGAGGAGGTTCTCGATATCGTAGTGCTTGGACGCGCCTGCAGAAATGCTTCGAACATCAAGCAGCGCCAGCCCGTATCCTCAATGTATGTCAAGGCAGACAAAACGCTTTCGGAGTTCTATGTAAAGATCATAGAGGACGAGCTTAATGTCAAGAAGGTAGAGTTTGCGGAGGATATGCGCAACCTTACCACATATTCCTTCAAGCCTGTGTTAAAGACCCTCGGAAAGCGCTTCGGAAAGCAGATAGGCGCATTGAAGGAGCTTCTTGCAGGGATCGACGGCAATGCCGCCATGGATGAAGTTAACGCAACAGGCGCCCTTAAGGTGACGCTCGACGGGGTTACCGAGTCCATCGACAAGGAAGACCTTCTTATCGAGACAGCCCAGAAGGAAGGCTTTGTTTCGGATTCCGATTACGGCATCACCGTTGCGATAGACTTAAACCTTACTCCGGAGCTTATCGAAGAGGGCTATGTCCGCGAGATCATCAGTAAAGTCCAGACCATGCGTAAGGATGCAGATTTCGAGGTAACAGACCACATCACCGTTTACGTTTCCGACAACAAGACTATCGAGGATATCGTTAAACGCAACGAATCCGAGATCGGCCGCATCGTGCTTGCAAACGGCTTTGAATATGCAAAGGGCGATGCCTCTGTTTCGGGTAAGGAATGGAACCTTAACGGTGAAGATGTATTCCTTGGAGTAAAGAAGGTTTGATACTTGTATTTATCCGACGCTTTTGGTATTATTATTCAGTAAATACATAGCGGATCACAGATCCGTATGGGAGGAAGCTTATGAAGAAATGTAGTAAATGCGGTGCAGAGTTCCCTAACGATGCTGCTTTCTGCACAAACTGCGGCGCTCCGCTTGAAGAAGCGGCAAATACGCAGCAGGCAGAGCCCGTTAAGGCAGAACCTGCAAATGAACCCACACCTGCAACAGAGCCTGCTCAGGCAGCAGCCGGACAGCCCAAGAAGCCCAACGCTTTCCTTGAAAGATTAAAGGGGCTTACAGGTAAATCAAAGATCATCCTCGGCGCATGCTGCGCAGTGGTACTTATCGCGATAATTGCGATAATCTGTGCCATCGCAGGCGGGAAAAAGGGCAAGAAGGTAGAGCTTGGCGCGATCGATATGGTTTACGACGGAGCCGCTGATGCATATTATGTGTATAACGGCTATGGAAAATCCAAAAAGATCGGTTCCGGCGACATGAAGTTAAACGAAGCCGTCACAACCTATAATGGTGTTGTGAAAGTCGTTGTGGATAACGATAAGAACTCTTATGTACTGACTATCAAGGGCCTTCAGAAGTTTGCAGAGGACGGAACGGGATTTGTGATCTCCGCAAGCGGCAATGCCGTTGCATATGCAAAGCTCAACGATGACAACGAGTACGAGCTTTATGTTTACAATGTAAAATCCAAAAAGACGGAAAAAGTTGCAAAGAATGTCCGTTCGGGATTCGTTATCTCAAACAACGGCAAACATATCTGCTATGTCGAAAATACCGATGACAGGGCTGCGTTCTGTGCAAAGAACCTCAAGAACAAAGTAAGCCTCGGTAAAGGATCGACACCCATCGCTGTTTCGGACAACGGCAGATTCATCTACTTCTTTGACAGAAAGGATGATGAGTATAATTTCTGCTTAAAGAAAGGCAATTCCGAGAAGACCGTTATCCAGAAGAACATACAGACAAACCTGTTTATGTTTAACAGGGATTTCACACAGGTAATCTTCTCAGACGGTGAAAAGGCATTCCTTGCGATCAAAGGCAACAAGACAGCAACCATCGGCAAAGGTTCGATCAGCTATGCAATGTTTGACTGCCCGTTCAACAGAGTAGGTTCGTCAAACAACATTTCTGCAATGTACTTTAATGTCAGGACATTAAAGGGCGGAATCGTTAAGGTCGGCTCGACAAACTGGTATATCAAGAGCAACAAGGAAGCCGTAAAGGTACTCAACGAGGAAAATATCCGCGGTTCCTACTATTCGTTTGACGGCAGATCGATTCTGTACGAAAAAGGTGATGCAATATATCTTATCCCGAATGTAAAGAATCCCGAAAGAGTAAAGACTGTATGCAATACAGAAGATTATGATGTTGTGGACATATATCCTTCCACAGATCTTAAGAGCTTCTACTTCGTAACGGATGATGATGAACTTTACTTTGTAAAGGGTTCGTCGAAGCCTAAGAAGATCGCTGATGACGCAGATGTCGAAGAGTATGATTACATAACGAACACCCTTTATTATTTCAAGGATCATACTAACGGCGATCCGGATGTGCTTTATGGCACCAAGAACGGCTCAAAGAACAGAAAGGTGCTTAAAGAATGCGTAGACGTCGATGATACCAGCGGCGGCTATAACGTAGCCTACAAGGTAAACGCAAAGGATGACGATTTCGTAGATCTCTATGTTCTGAGCGGTTACAGGGCTAAAAACCTGAAGGTAAAGACCGAAGAATGATCAGTTTTTAAGGCAAAGGGGCCCGGGAAAGCCCAATGCTAATTAGTTAAGACTGTTCCAATATCTTGACTACCGTAATCGGCATTGAAATCCCGAAACTCTATTCAGTTAAGGGCGATAAAAACAAACAAAGATCTATCAGCAGAGAAATCTGTTTGGTAGGTCTTTTTATTTTGCTATATCAGAGCGTAGTTTTAGAGTCGGATTTATTCAGCCGACCTAAAATAAGGATTATTCAGTTGTGGAAATTTAAGCGACACGATATACGAACCATACTGCTGATTTGGGTTTCATATTACGCTTATCTGCACGTCCACTTACGACGGGTCTTGTATAGCCTAATAATTCGGCATATATCCTGTCGGGCGGTTCGTGGGCGTGTAACCTGAAATACTTTCTTACAATCGTTACAGCGTCCTTGAATGACAGAACATACTTGTATTTCTTTTGCACTGATTGCGGTACAGATACAGCGTTTATCGTTCTACTGACTACATTGAACATGATAAGATGTGCAATAAGTTCCATTTCTACGAAATCATCTTTACGGCTGTGGAACTGTACTGCTCCGAGAGCGTATTTCAGCTCACGGAAAGAGGTTTCTATGTCCCATCTGATGTGATATAGCTCTTTCATTTTCTTTGCAGGGAACTCAAATCTGTTAAGGTTTGTAATCAGGACTTCCCAAACCTGCTTGCCCGATTCGGGTTCATTTATCTGAAATTTCACCACACGGCACTTTATCTTCTCGAACTGCTTGAAATCCCAACGCTGATATCTTGTGTTCGGAGACAGATATTTCTTATGGATATTCTTCGGAGCATTTATCAGATGGATATTTTCGGTATCCTTGTTCTTAATGTAATATCTATTGGATGTGGTTACCATGAATTCCATATCGACATCGCACTCTTTATCGGGCAGGTTTGCGATTTCTTTAATTCCGCCGTCGCCTACTTTAGTACGAATAACATAGTACCCGTTACCATTAAGACGGTTACAATGTTCAATCATATTGAATCCATCATAACCTCTGTCCATCATCACAATATACGGATGCTTAGGATTTAATCGTTTATACATCTCGATAGCAGCAGTTCGTTCATCAGCCTGTGATTTTGTTTGAATAACAATATCTTGAAATATCCGATCTGTAATGTTAAAGAGTATATTCCCATGTAACTGACTGAACGGTTTTAATGGTTCTCCATCGTTACGCGGCCTTCCTGTAGGGATCTTACAAGCATATTTAGACTTACTCTGATACGGCAAATTAAAATCAGAGCCATCAGTAGCGTATAGCTCGTACTTTCCATTATACAGATTACGCTTGTACAGAGTGTTATTATACATGTTAAGCAAATGTATAAACAACTCTGGTGTCAGCTTCGCTTTCTGCTGTTCGTAGGCAGAGGCGGTCATACGTATATCCATATCGGGGAATGCATGTATCATCTCTGTGTTGAGAGACTGACCTTCCATGTTTAGGGTAACTTTAATAGTCGTAGCCGCATTGAGTTTGCGATTACGTGTAAAATCACCTGCTGACTTAGTGTAATCAGAAATGTGAGAAGCTGTATCATCGACAATATCTTCAAGGATCATCAATGGCGTTCGCTCGTCATTCAATAAAAAACCTCCTTAAGTATTGCTTAAGGAGAGTGCGTAAAGTTGAACTGGCTCGAAACACAAAAATCACCAAGAAATAAGTTATTTTATACTTGACTCGCCACCCAAATTGTTTTACAATGGTCACAGATAGAGGGCGCTCTCCATAAGCGTCTTTAGCATCAGAAGACCTGGTCCGTCAACTGATGCTTTTCTTTTTGCTTTTTCTCACCTTGTAGTATATCATAATAACGTGATATATTGATGATGTTTTTGATCGTAATAGTATCCAAGGATTATACACCAGGTGTATATTTTTTGTTACATTCTTCTAAAAAAACTACAAGAGAACCCGATATGAAGACTTTATCAGACAGAAAACTACTTGAACAGATCGGTAAGACAATCCGAAGAAATCGCCGTCAAAAAAAATACTCGCAAGAAAACCTCTCGAAAGCACTTAATACATCTCAGGCTGCGGTGTGTCGATATGAAAAAGGACAAACAAATCTTCCGGTACTCACTCTCAAACACATCGCAGAAGAGTGCTCTTTTGATATAGTGGACTTTTTTATTGAAATTGAACGTCCGAGTGCCATATATAAGCGTATTGTGAGTCAAAGCGGGCTTATGCCGGAAATACCAGATAAAGCAGATGCTGAGTTTGATAAATTGTTGTGTAAGCCAGAGAACATAGGCCCAATGAAGGTTTTATATCATATTTCAGAAATAGCGAAGTCAATTGGGAAGTCAATAGACATAGATTTGAGTATGATTGCACGAGAAAGCATAATGAAGCAGGCAAAGGAATCACAGTTACTACGACTTAAAGCATATTTTGAACTATTTAATAATACAAAGAAAAGCCGCTCCCCTGAATGAGAAGCGACTTTGTTTTTGCACTTATTTACTTGTAATCCGAAGAATCTCTAAAATAGGGACATCTGCTCGTAGCTTTTTTCACTAGCAAATTCAACAGCGGCATCAGATGTTCCGAGCATTAAAGCGCCAAACTTCTGTACAGCGAGTTCATTTCCGGCACTTTTCAGTAAGCATCCAATGCGTTTATTGTCTCTATGAGCATACTGTAATGTGTGCATTGTTCCACCTTTAGCATCGCTAAAGATACTGATAATCTTATCGGACAGCAGCACTTGAACATGATCACGCTCTATAAACTTTCTTTTGTCCGGTCGATCTGTAGTTTACAATTATGTATCATTGGTATATACTAATTATATCATTGATACACAAAAAAGGAGAACATACGTATGTCACCAACATCAAAAATTACTGCTAACGGAATAGAAATCGGGATAATTGAGAATAAGGAGTTAGGAACTTTTCTGTGCTTAACAGATATTGCCAGGTATCGAAATTTAGAAGACCCGGCTGGGGTAATAGCCAATTGGTTGAGAATACGTAATACCGTTGATTTTCTCGGATTATGGGAGCAATTTCATAATTTCAATTTTAAACTCCTCGAATTCGAGGAGTTTAAAAATCAAACGGGTGATAACGCTTTTACATTATCACCTCAAAAATGGATAACAAAAACAAATGCAATAGGTATTATTTCTAAAGCTGGACGATACGGCGGTGGCACGTATGCTCACTCAGATATTGCCTTCGAATTCGCTTCATGGTTATCCCCAGAATTTAAGTTATACATAATTAAAGATTATCAACGGCTAAAAAAAGAAGAAGCCGAGCGTAAAGCAATAGGATGGGATGAAAAGCGAGCGTTATCTAAACTTAATTATCACATACATACTGATGCGGTTCAACGATATTTAATTACAGATGAATTAACAGATGAAGAAAAGAACTATAAATTTGCAGATGAAGCTGATTTGCTTAATGTAGCACTTTTCGGAAAGAAAGCAAGAGATTGGAGAAGAGAACATCCAGAGGAAGCTAAAAGGAATGAGAATATCAGGGATTACGCATCTGCCGAGGAACTGATAATACTTATCAACCTTGAAAATTTCAACGCAGAATGGATTGCGCAAGGATTATCTGAACAACAGAGATTCCAAAAATTACGAACCGAAGCGTTTAGGCAAATGGAGATACTTCAAAAACACGCAGTTAAAGCTAAATTGAGAGATATAAATCCTAAACTGCTGAAAGGCGGTGAACCGGATGATAATTAGGGAATTACGGAATATTACTGGATTATCACAGTCAGAATTTGCAAAAAAATTTCATATTCCTGTTGGAACATTAGCTCATTGGGAACAAGAAATAAGAAAACCGCCTGAATATGTGGTATACATGATATCAAGAATAGTTTATAACGAAAGGAAGGAATATAATAAACAAAGTACATTATGACGGTTTTGTATGAAATGCTCATGGTATGAGCAAGGTTGGAGCAACCGAACAGGCAATCAGACAGTATATGGATAAGGTCAACAAGGCTATGAAGTCTGTGAAGTAAAAAAATAAAGCACCCTTTTCTCAACAATGAGAATTGGGTGCTTTTTGATTTGAGTCTTCAGATGCTTAACTTAATAGCATTGCGGGAAAGCCGGGTCCCTTTTTTCAACGTCAAAGCTGGCAGGCCCGTGTCCGTCTGTTTTTTTTTGGCAATCGACTTAATCGTTTAAGTGCGGAATAATACAGATAATCCATAAATGACTTGAAAATAAAAATCCCTATTGATATACTGATTAAAGATGCAGCAGTTTGCACCTGCGCGGTATCGTAATGCGCAGTTTTCCGGTGCGGACGGCTGAAAACGAAAAGAGAGGCGAAAGACACCATGGTTATCAACAAAGAAGACTTTAAGTATCAGGTTACCGTCAAGTTAAAGAAGATGTTCCGCAAGGATGTTTCATCCGCGGACAAGCAGCAGCTTTTCCAGGCTGTGGCACTGACAGTTAAGGACTACATAATGGACGCATGGCTTGCATCTGCCAAGGAATTCAAAGAGAAGAACGTAAAATGCGTTTATTATATGTCGATGGAGTTCCTTATGGGACGCGCGCTCGGAAACAATATAATCAACCTGTGTGCACAGAAGGAGATCAAGGAAGGTCTTGCGGAACTTGGCATAGATCTTACCGACATTGAGGAGCAGGAGCCCGATGCAGCGCTCGGTAACGGCGGTCTTGGCCGCCTTGCCGCATGCTTCCTCGATTCACTCGCATCCCTCGGTTACCCGGCTTACGGCTGCGGTATCCGCTACAAATACGGCATGTTTGAGCAGAAGATCGAAAACGGCTTCCAGCTTGAGGTTCCGGACAACTGGCTTAAATACGGCAATCCTTTCGAAATGAAGCGCCCCGAGCATTCAAAGGAAGTACGTTTCGGCGGCTATGTACGCATGGTCAAGGGTTCCGACGGAAGAGAACATTTCGTTACCGAGGATTATCAGTCGGTAATGGCTGTTCCGTATGATATCCCCGTTGTGGGCTACGGCAACAATATCGTGAATACGCTGCGTATCTGGGATGCTGAGGCTGTTCAGAATTTCAGCCTTGATTCCTTTGACAAGGGCGACTACTACAAGGCTGTTGAACAGCAGAACCTTGCAAACACCATCTGTGAGGTGCTTTACCCGAACGACAACCACTACGCCGGCAAGGAACTCCGCTTAAAGCAGCAGTATTTCTTTATTTCCGCAAGCCTTCAGCGCGCTGTTGAGCAGTATCTTGAAAATAATGACGACATCCATAAGCTCCACGAGAAATTTGTCTTCCAGATGAACGACACACACCCGACTGTTGCGGTTCCCGAGCTTATGCGTATCCTTATGGACGATTACGGCCTTTCATGGGGCGAGGCATGGGACATCACCTCAAAGTCCGTTGCCTACACGAACCACACCATCATGGCGGAAGCGCTCGAAAAGTGGCCCATCGACCTCTTCCAGAGGCTCCTGCCCCGTGTTTACCAGATCGTTGAAGAGATCAACAGACGCTTTGTGCGCGAGGTGGAGCAGAGGTTCCCGGGCGACGAGGACCGTATCGCGAGAATGGCGATCCTTTACGACGGTCAGGTGCGCATGGCGAACATGGCCATCGTAGCGGGCTTCTCAGTAAACGGCGTTGCAAGGCTCCATACCGAGATCTTAAAACACGAGCAGCTCAAGGACTTCTACGAGATGTGGCCCGAGAAGTTCAACAACAAGACAAACGGCATCACGCAGCGCCGCTTCCTGCTTCACGGCAATCCGCTCCTTGCGGACTGGGTAACGAAGAAGGTTGGTGACGAGTGGATAACCGATCTTACAAAGATCGAGGGCATCGCGCCTTTAGCCGAGGATCCGAAGGCCCGCGAAGAATATATGCAGATCAAGTTCAAGAACAAACAGCGTCTTGCAGCCTACATTAAGGAGCACAACGGCATCGACGTTGACCCGAACTCGATCTTTGACGTACAGGTAAAGCGTCTCCACGAGTACAAGAGACAGCTCTTGAACATCCTGCACATCATGTACCTTTACAACAAGATCAAGGCCGATCCGTCCTATGAATTCTATCCGAGGACCTTTATCTTCGGTGCAAAGGCTTCTGCCGGCTACAGAAGGGCAAAAGCCATCATCAAGCTTATCAACAGCGTTGCTGACGTTGTGAACAACGATCCTTCGATAAACGGCAAGATCAAGATCGTATTCATCGAGAATTACAGGGTATCGAACGCAGAGATAATCTTTGCTGCGGCAGATGTTTCCGAGCAGATCTCGACAGCGAGCAAGGAAGCTTCCGGTACCGGCAACATGAAGTTCATGCTTAACGGCGCAGTGACCATCGGTACAATGGATGGCGCAAATGTTGAGATAGTTGAGGAAGTAGGCCTTGAGAACGCGTTTATCTTCGGCCTCTCATCTGACGAAGTCATCCGCCTTGAGCACGACGGCTCCTACAATCCGATGGATATCGTAAAGAGCGATAAAGAGATCGCGGATGTGCTTGAGCAGCTTATCGACGGCACATACTCGCCTCATGATATGGACATTTTCAAGGAGATATACACATCCCTCACACAGTCCAACGGTTACGACCGCGCCGACGTTTACTTTATCCTTAAGGATTTCCGCTCCTATGCGGAGGCCCAGGAAAGAGTCGGTAAGGCATACGAGGACAGGGACGCATGGGCACGTATGGCGATGCTCAATACCGCAAAGAGCGGCAAGTTCAGCAGCGACCGCACCATCGAGGAGTATGTAAAGGATATCTGGCATCTTGAGAAGCAGAAGGTAAGATGCTGATCAAGGCTTAAGAATATCAACATTTTCACGGCTTTGACATTATTATCATTCGGCGTTTGCCGGGAAGGACATTCATGTCGGTTTTTGAAAAAAACAGGATCGCAGATCCCACTTATTTTGCTGTAAACAGGGAAAACGCTCATTCAAACCACAGCTTTTTCCGTAACGAACAGGAGCTGAAGAAGGGGAATACAACCTTCTTCCACTCTCTTTCGGGTGTCTGGAAGTTCTTCTACGCGAAGAACTTCTCGGAGATACCGGACGGGTTCCAGGGACCGCGTTTTGACTGCTCGGGCTGGGCTAACATAAATGTACCGGGACACCTGCAGTTCCAGGGCTATGACCTGCCCAAATATGTGAATACACAGTATCCGTGGGACGGGCATGAGTGCATCTATCCCGGTCAGATACCGGTAAACTACAACCCCGTAGGGTGCTATGTAACGACTTTCCGTGTACCCGTGCTCATGCAGGACGAGCGCAAGTACCTTTTGTTCGAGGGCGTTGAGAGCGGTCTTGCCGTATGGGTAAACGGCCAGTTTGTGGGTTATTCCACAGACACCTTCACACCTTCGGAGTTCGATATCACCGATTATGTCAAAAAGGGCGAGAACAAGCTTGCTGTGGAAGTGTTCAGATGGACTTCGGGCTCGTGGCTCGAGGATCAGGATTTCTGGCGCTTATCCGGTATCTTCCGCGACGTTTATCTTTATTCGCTCCCGAAGATCCACATTGATGACATGTTCATCAAGACCATCCCCGATGAGGAATACAGGGATTTCGACCTCGAGATCAATCTTCAGATCGCGATCTCGAGCCCGGTTGCGGACGAAATGCGCGCCGGCAACAAGCTTCAGATAAAGGGCGAGCTCTTCAACATGAAGGAGGGCGTAAAGACGGGCTCTGCGATTGACACATTCGTTATTCCGGTAACCGAGACCGACGGTCATGTCACGGTCACACGCCATTACGAGAAGCCGAGGACCTGGAGCGCAGAGCATCCCGAGCTTTACATGCTCGAGCTTCGCGTTTACGACGAATATGTTAAGCTGGTTGAGATAATCAGGCAGCGCGTGGGCTTCAGGGCCTTCGAGATGAAGAACGGTCTTATGAAGCTTAACGGCAAGCGTATCGTGTTCAAGGGCGTCAACCGTCACGAGTTTTCCTGCGACAGGGGCCGTGCCATCACAAAGGACGACATGGTCATCGACATCTGGAACATGAAGCGCCACAACATCAACGCGATCCGTACCTCACATTATCCGAACAATACATATCTCTACGATCTTTGCGATGAATACGGCATTTATGTCATCGACGAGACAAACATGGAGACCCACGGAACGTGGGCATATAAGGCTGAAAACTGGAAGAACGAGCATGCGATACCGGAAGACAGGCCCGAGTGGCATGACGCGGTGATCGACAGGGCTAATTCCATGTTCCAGCGCGACAAGAACCACCCGTGCATACTTATATGGTCCTGCGGCAACGAGTCTTCGGGCGGAAAGAACATCTTTGAGATGTCAGAGTTTTTCCGCAAGAACGACAATACGCGCCTTGTGCATTATGAGGGCATTTTCAATGAGCGCCGCTTCAACGACACTTCGGACATGGAAAGCCAGATGTACACCCCGGCAGCGGGCATCGAGAAGTTCCTGAGCGAGCATCCCGACAAGCCGTTCATCTGCTGCGAGTATTCGCATGCGATGGGCAATTCCTGCGGAAACCTGTTCAAGTACACGGAGCTTACGCGCAAGGAACCGCGCTACCAGGGCGGTTTCATCTGGGATTACATAGACCAGGCCATCACGGCGCGCAACCGCTACGGTCAGGAATTCCTTGCTTACGGCGGTGATTTTGACGACAGGCCCAATGACGGCAATTTCTGCGGCAACGGCATTGTTTACGCGGACCGCACCAATTCGCCGAAGATACAGGAAGTTAAGCAGCTTTACAGCGACTTTGTGATCGAGCCCGGAGTAAGCTCTGTGACGATCACCAATGAATCGCTCTTTACCGACGCTTCCGAGCTGCTCTGGAAGGTTCACGTTGACAAAGACGGCATCTGCATCGAGAAGGCTGAGTTTGAGGTTAAGCTTGCACCGGGACACCGCAAGGAGTTCCCGCTTCCCGTTGCGACACAGACTGATGCGGGCGAGTATATCGTTACGGTTACCGCTTGCATCAAGACCGAAAAGAAATATGCCCTTGTGGGCCACGAGCTTGCCTTTGGACAGCATGTTTACAAGGTGGGCAGGACTCCCAAGGTCACCATTCCAAAAGCCAAAATCAAGGCGTTTAAGGTGGAGGACTGCCGTTATAATATCGGCGTAAAGGGAGAGGACTTCCATGTGATCTTTGGAAGGGACAAAGGCCTTATCTCCTACAATTACAAGCAGCATGAGCTGCTGTCGGAGCCTGTGAGACCCAACTTCTGGCATGCCCCTACGGATAACGAGCGCGGGTCGAGGACGCCTTTTACAACGTCCCAGTGGCATACCGCAAGCGCATACCAGCTGATCGAGTTTTTGGGCGTTACAAAGAACGACACGGACGTTACCGTGGAATATAAGTATCATCTTGCCACAACACCGGCTTCGGAGGTGAAGGTAACCTATAAGGTAACCCCTGACGGCATGGTGAGGGTAAAAGAAGAGTATGAAGCAGCAGAAGGCCTGCCGGAGCTTCCGGAATACGGCATGATGCTCAAGCTCCCCTGCGAATACAGGCATATCGCATGGTACGGCAACGGCCCCGAGGAAAACTACAGCGACCGCAAGAAGGGCGCAAGGCTCGGCCTCTTCTTTAATGATGTGGAGGACAACTTCTCGACATATCTTAAGCCTCAGGAATGCGGCAACAAGACAGATGTCCGCTACGCAGAGGTTTCCGCCGACAATGGCATCGCCATCCGCTTTGAAGGCGCTCCGATCATGGAATTCTCAGCACTTCCGTGGACTCCGGACGAGATGGAGAACGCAATGCATGCCTACGAGCTTCCGCCCGTGCACCATACCATAGTCAGACCCGCCCTGCTCCGTGCAGGCGTTGGCGGCGACGACTCCTGGGGCGCAAAGACACATCCCGAATTCAGGATCCCGAACAAGAGCTACTGTTTTGAATTTGGGTTTAAGGGCGTGTGAGGCGAGTCTGATAAGCAATTGAATGAGTAATTGCCCTGTGGCAGGTTCCTTACGGAGGCTGTCACAGGGCTTTTTTGTGGGGGGCGCAAGAAAATGATCGAATGAAAAAAACCGGCATCCGCCACTTGCGGATGTCGGTTTCTTTACTTTTTTTCACATGTACATCTGTACCAGTGGGTATTCATCCGTGATACGGGCTTTGTTGAGGAGCTCGAAGTTGCCGTCGGGGGCCTTCTTGCACTGCAGGGCGCAGGTGGCGTCGTAGGCCTTTTCTGCGGTTTTTGGACCGGCAGGGAAGGCATTTGTGGTTCCGGGGAGGTAGATGCGGGACGGGCCGATCAGGAGCTTGCAGGAGTGGTCGGCATAGAAGCCGTCTCCTTCTACGTATGCGTCGTGCTCCATGAGGATGCGTTCAGCAAGGAATTCCGGAGTGCAGGTGGTGCTGTCGAGCACAAGGTTGTAGTTCGAAAAGTCGAAGTAGTTGATGTTGTAGATCTCACGGTAGCGGGCGTCCTCGGTAGAGGCGCGCGCGATCAGCTGGGACTTGGCGTCTGCAAGGTCTTTGTATTTTTCAACGTCTCCGCGGTTGTCGTTGAAAACGCGGCGCGCCGCTTCGTTGATGTCTACGGAGAGGAAGACCTTGAAGGATTTTTCGGCAAAGTGCCAGGCAAGACGGGAGTCGAAGCAGATCTTGGCGTCAGCTTCTTCGCGCGAGATGCGGGCTGTTCTTTCGTCGATCATGTGGTCGTACGAAGGGTCGGAACACATGCGCTGGTTCATTTCGAGCACTGTAAGACCGAGCTCTTCTGCGATCTTGCGCTGTACCTTTCCTGTTGAATAGATCTCAAAGCCGTATTCGCTTTCAAGAATGCGGCAGATAGTGGATTTTCCGCTTCCCAGATTCCCTGTTAACGTAATATGCATGAATTACCTCCAAAAACGGTTCTTTGCTGTGTGCCTTAAGCAGCCTGAATATACGCTTATTTCCTGTAATAAGTATTCAGGAATTCCTCTTCCGGAACAGGCTTTGAGAACAGGTAGCCCTGTCCGTTCGTGCAGCCGATGCTCTTTAAGAACCTGCTCTGCTCCTCGGTCTCGATGCCTTCGCAGATAACCTGCATCTTAAGCTCTTTTGCAAGCTGGATGATGCTCTTTATGATGACCTGCTCACGCGACGTCATTACGTTGTTGTGCAGGAAGTCCTTGTCGAGCTTTAAGATGTCGAAAGGCAGCTCTCTTAAGACGTTGAGCGACGACATACCTGATCCGAAGTCATCCATCGCAAGGTGACAGCCGATGGCACGAATGTCGTTGAGGATGCGGAGCTGGTAAGTGTTCTGCGCGTTGAGCGCGCTTTCCGTGATCTCGACTTCTATGAGCGAAGGCGAGACGGAGTATTTGCGAAGCGTCGATTCTATCTGTGCAGGAAGTGCGGTATTGTTCAGGTGGAGTCTTGAGAAGTTGACCGAAACGGGCTTGACCTCAAGACCCTCATCGAGGCATTTTCGCATAGTTGCACATACTCTGTCAAGCATATAATAATCGAGATTCAAAATAAATCCGTTTTCTTCAAATACGGGTATGAACTTATCCGGAGGAATGATCCTGTCGCCGCGCTTCCAGCGGACAAGCGCTTCAGAGCCGATGGTCACACCGGTCTCAAGGTTGACCTTAGGCTGGTAGAACACAAGGAATTCCTTATTCTTTAAGGCTTCCTCCATGCTGTCCTCGATATCCTTCTGCTCGAGCAGGTTTTCATGCATGGACTCGTCGTAGAACATAAAACTGGTATTGAGGTAATCGGTAATGTTCTGGTTGGCGATGTTTGCCCTGTCCACTGCAAGGATCGCGCTGTCGCCGGTCTCTGCAAGATAAACGCCGAGCGTGAGCACGAAACGGTAATATTCGCCGTTGGACTGGGCGATGTGCTTGGAGTCGTTAATGATCCGGCCAAGCTTGTTCTGGAGTTCTGTACCGCTCTCATAAGGATACATGGCGACAAAACGGTCGCCTGTGATGCGGGAGAGCAGGGAGTTTACGCCGCCGACACGGCGAAGGATCTCCGAAAGGCAAAGAAGGATCGAATCGCCGACGGTATAGCCGTAGGTGTCGTTGATAAGCTTGAACTGCTGGATATCCGCATAAATAAAGGCGTACTGCTTTCCTGAGGCAGCTTTGAGCAGTTCGTCCGCGCGCTGCAGGAAGGCGGTAAAGTTGTAGGAGCCGGTAAGGGAATCCATCTGGGAGACGAAATCGAGCGTTTCCTGCGAACGGAGCTGAACAAGGTAACTTCCGATCAGCTTTGCGAGGATGGTAAGCGAATCGACTTCGTCGCGGGACCATTCATGGGGTTCCTTTACCGCGGCATTTATTACGTAGATATAATCGTTCTGGTAGCGGATGCCGAACTGGAGCAGCGCACGCTCTTCCGACAGGTACGGATCCTTCATGATATCGACGCCGACGCTGCACATGTTATGGATATCATCGCACATGAAAGCATCGGAGGACTCGCCCTCGTAGCCGAGGAAAAGCGTTGATTTGTCGTATTCCGTGCTCGCAACGGAGCCGGGCAGCCTGTCGCTGTTCTCGGAAACCCATTCGTGAAGGAGCTTGGAGCGCGTGCCCTCTTTGTATTCCCTGAACTCGATTATCTCAAGATGGTCGAGCTTGTAGTAAATACCGATTATGGAGAGCATAAGCCCGATCGAGAGGCTTAAGTCGCGCGAATCGAAAAGGATGTCTATGGCATTTGAAAGGATCGTGCTGTCGACGCTCTGGTGCTCCTGTGTCGAAACACTCGGAAGCTTGAGCTTTATGTTGTTCTTGTTTCGTGTTGCTTCCGGGATCTGCTTCATTCCGGTGTGGTAGATGCTGTAGCGGCCCTTGCCCTTTTCTTTTGCGTCATACAGCGCCATATCCGCTTTGTTGAAGAGCTGCGGGTATGTCATGTCGTCAACGGGGAACAGCGAAACGCCGATACTGCAGGAGATCGAGTGCTTCTGGGTAATGACGTTCTGCGCGGATTCAAGAACCGACTGGCATAGCTCGACCACATAGGACATTGACGGGATATTGTGCACGAAAGCGATGAATTCGTCGCCGCCGAAACGCCCGAGGATCGTGCCGGAAGGGAATATCTTTCGAAGTCTTGCCGCGATGTCAACAAGGAGCGCATCCGCAAAGGCATAGCCGAAATTCGAGTTGATCATCGAGAAGTCGTCGATATCGATGAGCATAAGAGCCATGATCTCGGCATCTTCGTTGTTTGCGATGCTTGCTTCGACAAGCTCTTCAAATTTCGCATAGCTGTAAAGCTTGGTAAGAGTGTCGCGGGAAGCGGCCTCACGCAGCTTTTCGGTCTCGAGCTTGTCTTTGTTTATGTCCAATGCCTGACCGATAACGCTTGTGGGGTAATGATCTTCGTTAAAGACCTTTGTGCCGGAGAAACGGTACCAGCAGTATTCGCCGTCGGGATTCTTTACACGGATCTCTGCCGAAACGTCGGGCTCGTCGGTAACGAGGTCGTCACAGAACTGATAGAAAGGCCACTGGTCTTCGATGTAGATCTTGCCGGAGGAGATCATCTCCTTACGGTGCTTGCCGGAAACGTCAAAGATGGGTTCGCGCACGGAATTTGCGTCGTCCCAGACCATTGTGTCGGATTCGAGGAAATACTCCCAGATGAAGTTGTTTTTATTGGTAAGTGCGGTTTTGTAGCGGCGCTGTACCATTTCAATATGCTCGGTGTTGCGCTTGTTGGCTATCATCGCGTAGATCTGTTCGAAGATGACCCATGTAACGAGCAGGACGAAAAGCGTAAGCTCCGCAAAGAAGAAGCCGCCCGCAAGATAGCTGATGGAGGCGATGCCGTCATCAACACGGTTGGATTCATAGAGCAGGACTATATCGAAGTTCTTGAATTCGGTTTTCTTGAAATAAACATAGTAGCTGATGCCCGCAACGGGATCGTAGCAGCGGGAAAGGGCCTCAATGCCCGTATTTATGGCACTTTCAACTGCGGAGAACGGTTCGCTGTCGGTAAAGGTGAAGGCGTTGAGATAATCGGTGATGCTCATCGCGGCGGCACCGGAGGAGGGCTTTGCAAAGAGCGCACCGGGGACGTCAAGCATTTGGCCTTTTGTTTCTGCTTTTTTGGAGACCATGCTGACAAGGACACCGTCAAGATCGGATGCGACATTAAGCCCGCTGTAATCGTCTCCGCCGCTGTAATTGCGGTCAAGATAATTTTTAGTGAGCTTGTACGCTTCTTCAACGGTCTTCTGCGCATGTTCCCTCTTAATAGAATCGGAACGCGCGACAAAGACCTGATACTGATAGAAGAACACGGCGGCAATGCCGAGTATCAGAGCGATTATGACAAATTTTTTGTTCACGGGATGGCTTTTCATCACTGTAACCCCAAAATATAATTCTCCGATTAGATTATACAAAAAAATCAAGAAATCCGCAACAAAATTCCAAAAGTTCACGCAATTATTATTGATTACAAATTGTCATACTGTTAATATATACTCACGAGCTTAAAATACGGTGCAAAGACCGTGGAAATTAAGCGGTTACAAATGAATCCGGGTTAGGAGGAAACAAAGAAAACATGATCAAAGAAAAAACCATAAGGAGAGTCATTGTCGCAGCCATAATCGTTGTCGCAGCCATAATCATACTCTCCGGCTCTTTTTATACTATAAGAGAGCAGGAACAGGCCGTTGTAACGACCTTCGGCAATCCGCAGGCGGTCACTGAGCCCGGCCTGCATTTCAAGATACCTTTTGTCCAGGAGGTGACCAAGGTCAATACCACCATCCAGGGCATCTCCATCGGTTATGAGATGGGAACGAACAGATCCCTTGAGGATGAATCGCTGATGATCACGTCGGATTTTAACTTCGTTAATGTGGACTTCTTCCTTGAATACAAAGTGGTCGATCCGATCAAGGCGCTCTATGCGTCGAGCGAGCCGGCATTTATCCTGAAGAATATCGCTCTTTCGTGCATCCGTTCGACGATCGGTCTTTACGATGTGGACAGCGTGATCACCACGGGTAAGAACGAGATACAGAGCGTTATAAGGGAAGCGATAATGCAGAGGCTTGAGGCACATAACATCGGTCTTCAGCTTGTGAACATCACTATCCAGGACGCAGAGCCGCCGACAGCGGACGTTATCGAGGCCTTCAAGGCAGTCGAGACCGCAAAGCAGGGCAAGGAAACGGCTATCAACAATGCCCAGAAATACAGAAACGAACAGCTTCCTGCTGCAGAAGCCAAGATCGACCGTATCTTAAAGACCGCAGAAGCGCAGAAGCAGGCGAGGATCAATGAGGCAACGGGTCAGGCAGCGCGTTTTGAGGAACTCTTCAAGGAATACATCAAGTATCCTACGGTTACGAAACAGCGTATGTTTTTTGAGGCCATGAGCGACCTGCTCCCCGATCTTACAGTAGTCATCGACAATTCCGAAACCGGTGTTTCAAAGGTGCTCCCTCTTGAGAGCTTTACCGGTCCGGAGAACTGAAAACGGGATTCTACAGTCTTAACGTCTGACCAAAGGAGAATATAATGGACGGATTTAATAACTTTTTTAACAGAAACGGACAGGGGCAGAAAAAGCCGGAAAGGATCACGCAGCCGAAGTTTGGCCGGTATATCCTTGTCGCAGTCATTGCGATAATTGCGTTTATCGTGATAGACGGCTGCTATGTTATCACTTATGAAAACCAGTACACACTGGTAAAGCAGTTCGGAAAGGTTGAAAAGATCGTTTCCGACGCGGGTATCAGCATGAAGGTGCCGTTTATACAGACTACGGACACTCTTCCGAAATCGATCCAGATCTACGATCTTGCAGCATCCGATGTCATAACCGAGGACAAAAAGTCGATGGTAGCGGACTGCTATGTGCTCTGGAGGATCAAAGAACCGAAGCTTTTTGTACAGACACTTAACTCTATCACAAATGCGGAAAGCCGTATAAATACTACGGTTTACAATGCCATAAAGGCCGTGATAAGCAGTATGGAACAGAACGCTGTGATATCGGGCCGTGACGGCGCGCTTTCAAATGCCATCATGAACCAGATAGGAAATACGATGGACCAGTACGGTATCGACCTGCTTTCGGTTGAGACGAAGCACCTGGATCTGCCGAATGATAATAAGAGAGCGGTTTATGACCGTATGATCTCGGAGCGTAACAACAAGGCTGCTACTTTTACGGCGGAAGGTGATTCGGAGGCTACAAAGATCCGCACACAGACGGATTACGAGATCACAATCAGTGTTTCGGAGGCCGAAGCAAAGGCAGAGAAGATCATCGCCGAGGGCGAGGCTGAGTACATGAACCTGCTTTCGAAGGCTTATTCGGATGAGTCGAGGAGCGATTTCTACACCTTCGTTATCTCGCTTGACGCAGCGAAGGAATCCCTTAAGGGCAGCGGCAAAAAGACGCTTATCCTTGATTCGGATTCGCCTATCGCGCAGATCTTCGAAACCGGGAAGAAAACAGAGAGCAAAATCGAGAACAAGGAAGCTGAATAAACACGTGCATGAATATGAAAAGGATGCAGCCGGCTGAGGCTGCATCTTTTTTACTGTTTCCGGTCGCACATCCCGTGACCGCAGGGTGTCCTGCAGGGCCGGCTCGCGCCTTAGGTAGCGCTGCGTAGCGGAGATCCTGCGCCGAAGAGCGGCGCAGGAGCGCTAAACTCATGCTGCGCTTTCAGCTTGCATTCGTTAAGCGCCGACGGCGCTACATATCCCTGCAGGGCACCCTGCGGCCCCGGGATGTACTCTGGGAAGCCATTGAATAAAAAAGGATGCAGCCACAGCCGGCTGCATCCTTTTCAATGCTTCTGTTATTGATCTCAGTGTTTCGGAACGAGCTTGTCTTTGCCGCCCATGTAAGGACGAAGGACTTCGGGGATACGAACGGTCCCGTCTGCCTGCAGGTTGTTCTCGAGGAATGCGATGAGCATACGGGGCGGAGCAACGCAGGTGTTGTTAAGCGTGTGTGCAAAGTACTTGTTTCCGTCCTTGCCCTGAACGCGGATCTTTAAGCGGCGGGCCTGCGCATCCGAAAGGTTCGAACAGCTGCCGACTTCAAAATACTTCTTCTGGCGGGGTGACCATGCCTCGACGTCAACGGATTTGACCTTAAGGTCTGCAAGGTCTCCGGAGCAGCATTCAAGTGTACGAACGGGAATATCCATGGAACGGAAGAGATCGACGGTGTTCTGCCACAGCTTATTGAACCACATGGGGCTGTCTTCGGGCTTGCAGACAACGATCATTTCCTGCTTTTCAAACTGATGGATGCGGTAAACGCCGCGCTCCTCTATGCCGTGCGCACCCTTTTCCTTGCGGAAGCAGGGCGAATAGCTTGTAAGCGTGCGGGGAAGAGTCTCCTCGGGAAGGATCTGGTCTATGAACTTGCCGATCATCGAATGTTCGCTCGTGCCGATGAGATAAAGGTCTTCGCCTTCGATCTTGTACATCATCGCATCCATCTCGGCAAAGCTCATAACGCCTGTTACAACGTTGCTGCGGATCATGAAGGGCGGTACACAGTAGGTGAAGCCGCGGTCGATCATGAAGTCTCTTGCATAAGAGATAACGGCGCTGTGAAGGCGCGCGATGTCGCCCATAAGGTAGTAGAAGCCGTTGCCTGCCACACGTCCTGCTGATTCGAGGTCGATACCGTCGAAACGCTCCATTATGTCTGTATGGTAAGGGATCTCGAAATCGGGAACAACGGGCTCGCCAAAGCGCTCTACCTCTACATTTTCGCTGTCATCCTTTCCGATGGGAACGGAAGGGTCGATGATGTTGGGGATCGTCATCATTATCTTTTTGATGCGCTCCTGAAGCTCGGTCTCCTTTGCTTCAAGCTCCGGAAGACGGGCTGCATCTGCTGCAAGCTGTTCTTTCAAGGCCATTGCCTCGTCCTTTTTGCCCTGGCCCATAAGGGCGCCTATCTGCTTGGAAACGGTGTTCCTGCGGGCACGGATGCCGTCGGCTTCCGTCTGTGTTGCGCTTGCTTCTTTTGCAAGCTCGCAGACTTCATCTACAAGGGGAAGCTTTTCGTCCTGGAACTTGTTGCGGATGTTCTGTTTTACAAGCTCGGGGTTTTCTCTGACAAATCTTAAATCTAACATTGGATTTCCTCCTACTGATCGCTTTCGTTTTTATTATCATCATCAGAAACAGTGTTGTTCTGTGTGTATTCGGGGCCGTAAACCGGACCGGGAGCTGCCGGGGCCGCGGGTATTACGCGGGAAGACGCGCCGGAATAAACCGGGGCAATGGTGGGACGCTTAAGCATATAGAGCAGTCCGAACACTATCGGGATACAAACAAGGCCTATGAGCAACAAAAGGAGCGTGTTCTCGAACAGGCTTTCCGGAAGCATCACAACAAGGAAGCTTGAGCCGTTTATTGCGGCGTGGAAGAGTATGCTCGCATAAATGTTGTTAAGCCTGAAGGCAACGTATCCGAGGGCAAGTCCGAGCAGGAAGGCATAGACGCTCTGGACGGGCTGCAGGTGGTAGATACCGAAGTACAGAGCCTGCAGGAAGTTAACAAGCAGGAAATTGCGCCAGCTGCGGATCGTTGTACGGAACGTGAGCCCGCGGAAAATGAGTTCTTCGGCAAAAGGCGCGAGGAACACGACGGAGAGCAGCGTAACTACAGGACCGCCGGAGGAGAGACCCTCCATGGTCTGCGAGTAACTGTTTGAGATCTTCGGCATGAGAGGCAGGATGAGCGTCAGCAGTATTGAAATGCCAAGCTGCGTGAAGATGCCCGCGAGGATTATGATCCCGATATTCCTTGCCGGAAGCGCCGATTTCGTGCTGTTCATGGTCTTTGAGACCGGATGCGTGAAAAACCAGATCCCGAATACGACTGCCAGCACGAGCATGGTCGAAAGCGTAACAAGCCCCATGAACAATTCGTCTGTAAGAAGCCTTTGTGAAACGAGGGCTGACAGCGTTTCTGCGTCGAGGTTCGGGTATTCGGCAATGACTTCGGCCGTCTTTGTAAAAGAGCCGAAGAACATGGCAATGCCTCCCACGCTTATCTGTATGCCGAGTGCAACAAGCATCGGGATGAGTGATTTTAAGAATACTATAAAATTATTTTCCTGTTTTTGCTGGTCCAATGTGACTCCTTTTTCATCAACGGATGATGTTCTTGTTGATATCGAGAAACATTCTATCACAGAGCGGAGCTTTTTCCAATACTAACTTTTAATAAGAAATAAAAAAAAGGCAGGGGATGGCCTGCACAATAGAAATCCCGCAGGATAGAGACGGCCCGGGAAAATCGATCGTGATGTAAAGAGGCTTTACATTTTCCGCGTAATCTGCTATTTATACAGTATAGGAAGCATGGGCGGACTGTGTGCTGATGTACAGGATCGATCGCCCTGCAAAAGGAGGTTTGTTATGTTTTTTTTGATATTGTTATTGATAGTGGGAGTACTTGGTGCCGTGACCGTTTATCTGGTGGCTCCGGCAGCGTCGACGGCTGAGCAGCGCGCTCCGTTCGTGAACGGGAAGTTTGCACACAGAGGGCTGCATACACAGGATAAGTCGGTTCCCGAAAACTCTCTTACCGCTTTTGACCATGCCTGCAGCCACGGATACGGGATCGAGCTGGATATCCAGCTTTCAAAGGACGGACAGATAGTGGTATTCCATGACGATACACTCGACCGCGTCTGCGGTGTACAGGGGCGTGTTGACGATTATACATTTGAGGAGCTGCAGGAGTTCAGGCTTTGCGGAACAGAAGAGAAAATCCCGCTCTTTTCCGATGTCCTTGCCTGTGTAAACGGGAGGACACCGCTTATAGTGGAACTCAAGGACGGACCGCGCAACAATGAGCTCTGCGAAAAGGCACTGGTAATGCTGCGCGGATATAAGGGAAAGTTCTGCATAGAGAGCTTCCAGCCCTTTATCGTGGGGTGGTTCAAAAAGAATGCACCGGACATCTTCCGCGGCCAGCTTTCTTCGTATACGAAGGATCTTAACCATGGCAAAGTTACGCCTGCCACATGGTGCCTTGCAAACATGCTTGTCAATGTGATCTCGAGGCCGCAGTTTATGGCGTACAATGTTACCTGTAAATCTCCTCTTGCAAAGCTTTGCAGGTGGCTTGGCGCGGTTACGGTAGTCTGGACGGTAAGACCTTCCAATGATGTTGAAGCTATAACAAGAAACAATGATTGCGTAATATTTGAATTTTATGAACCATAAGACAAGAAATGAAATGAAACAATGACATGAAACACCCCGGTATTGACAGATATTTACCGGGGTGTTACAATTCAGTCAAGGTGGAGTGTTAATTTTCTAACGGTGGGGGTTTCTTATGGGAAAACAAGTGCAATTGTTCAATGGCAAAAGAATTTTACTATTTGTTCTTGGCATTTTGGTATTGCTTTGCGCAGGTGTATTGATTTTCCATCTTCTTAAGAAAGAGAAATATGATGTTTCGCATACTTCTCTTGATGAGCAAGTCACGCT
>JAEEGL015178810.1_pt1 | contig 36667 bp, 28 predicted proteins | sample 9134231 | NCBI WGS metagenome assembly JAEEGL01 (sample SAMN16246548, study PRJNA631951) | gut metagenome | biome: gut microbiome; feature: rumen; material: fiber-attached | host: Bos | place: Iran: Karaj | collected 2018-10 | reverse complement strand
TGTTACACTGTTAGAAATTGTTATGCTTGTAAGGTTGCCACAATAATCAAAAGCATTATCCCCAATTGAAGTCACACCATAGGGAATTGTTACGCCTGTAAGGCTGCCACAACCATAAAAAGCTGAATTGCCAATTGATGTTACACTGTCAGGAATTGTTATGCTTGTAATACCGGTACAATAACTAAATGTTTCATCTCCAATTGAAGTCACACCATCGGGAATTGTTACGCAAGTAAGGCTTGTGCAACCATTAAAAGCTTTATTACCAATTGCTATAACACTGTCGGGAATTGTTATGCTTGTAAGGCCTGAACAATTCTCAAAAGCCTTATTCCCAATTGAAGTCACCCCATCGGGAATTGTTACTCTTGCAAGGCTGATACAAAAGGAAAATGCATTTTCACCAATTGATGTCACTCCTTCGGGAATCATTATGCATTTAAGGCTTTGACAACCTTCAAAAGCATGAGAGCCTATTGAAGTTACGTCTGATGAAATCATCACAGACTTAATATCAAATAATCGATCAGACCAAGAAAAATGATAATCATCAGAATAATCATACATATCTCCCGTTCCGGAGATTGTCAACACGCCTTGATCATCAAGCTCCCAGTTCAGATAGTCACCACAGATTCCGGAAACCAACTTAAATGAAGTATATACATTGATGTCTCCATTGGATGTATCGACAGAATATACGCCGTTAACAGGGGTTAACGTTTTCGTTCCGTTTATGTCAGTTACAGTTAACTTATCAACTGCATAATTTGAATCGGGAGTTACATATAAAGTAACAACGCCGGTCTCATAGTCTCTGGATGCAATTCCAACATCTCCATAACCACAAGTCTCAAAATCAACAGAATTATACAGATTTACTTTATTCAAAGTTAATGAGCTCAAAGTATTATCACGATTATCATAATCATCATAATCCTTACTATAAAACAGTCTTCTATTGATTGTGACAGATTTAATGCTTGAACAATATCTTAAAGCATCTTGACCAATTAAAGTCACACTGTCAGGTATAGTTATGCTTGATAAGTCGGAACAATTCCAAAAAGCAAACTTACCTATTGATGTCACACCGTATGAAATAACCACCGACATAATTAGATCCTTGTAATTATACCAAGGAGCATATTCAAAATCATCCATGCTTCCTGTACCATAGATCGTCAGAACACCTTCATCGTTAAGAGTCCAGGTTAGATTGTCACCGCAGGTGCCGTAAGCCAAAACAGAAGCGTCTATAAAGGTAGTCGTTACAGTAACATCTCCATTTGACGTATCAACAGAATAAATGCCGTTGACAGGGGTTAACGTCATCGTTCCGCTGGTAGTTACTGTTATTTCATCAACTTCATAATCGGAATCGGGAGTTACATATAATGTAACAATGCCTGTCTCATAGTCTCTGGATGCGATGCCGACTTCTCCATTTTCGCCGGTCACAAAGTCCACAGAGTAATATGGATTCATAGTAACAGTATCTCTTAATCCCACACTATTAGCTTTAATACTGCTCAACAGCCTATGGCTAATCGTGACAGATGCAAGTCCGGAACAATCACCAAAAGCGTTTAAACCAATCGAAGTAACACTGTCAGGAATAGTTATGCTTGTAAGTCCTGAACAACCATAAAAAGCAATTTCCCCAATTGAAGTCACACCTTGCGGAATGATAATACCTGTAAGGCTGCTACACAAACCAAAAGTAGAATCACCAATTGTGGTCACACCTTCAGGAATGGTTATGCCTGCAAGACCTGAACATCCTGCAAAAGCACCTGCACCAATTGACGTTACACTATCAGGAATTGTAACATCGGTCAGGTTTACACAATAATTAAAAACGCCTATACCAATCGATGTAACGCTATCAGGTATTGTTATGCTTGTAAGGTTTTCAAAAAAAGCAAATGACCGATTACCAATTGATGTTACTCCAGATGTAATAACAACAGATGTAATTAATCCTTTATAATCATCCCAAGGTGCAACAGCGTCTTCATCATAATAATCATAATCATACATATCTCCAGTTCCGGAAATCGTCAGCACACCTTCATCGTCAAGTATCCATGTCAGATCATCTCCGCAGTAGCCGGAATATAGAACAGGAGCAACGGTTTTGAATGTAGGCGTTACTGTAACATCTCCTTTCGATGTATCGACAGAATAAACACCATTAACAGGAGTCAGCTCTGCCGTCCCGTCAGTACCGGTTACAGTTATCTTATCAACTCTATAATTGGGATCAGGAGTAACACTTAATGTAACTATGCCTGTCTCATAGTCTCGGGATTCGATTCCGACTTCTCCATTTTCGCCAGTCTCGAAATCAACAGAGTGATACAGATTTAATTTATCGGAAGATAAATTCTTCAAATAATCATCATGACAATTCTCACTATTAATCAATCTTTCACTAATTGTTACGGATTTAAGGTCGGTACAATAGCTAAAAGCATCATCACCAATTGATGTCACACTGTCAGGAATAATAATAGATGTTAGTTTGTTACATAAGTAAAAAGCACTTTCACCGATTGAAGTCACACCATCAGTTATTGTTACGCTTTTAAGGCTATAACAATCGATAAAAGCACATTCATCAATTGAAGACACACTACCAGGAATATTCATACTTATAAGACTATAACAATCAGCAAAAGCATTTGCCCCAATTGATGTAACACTTTCAGGTATTGTTATATCCGTAAGGCTGCTACAATATTCAAAAGCATTGTCACCAATTGATGTTAAATTCTCAGATAATGTAATGCTGGTTAGGCTTTCACAACACGAAAAAGCACCTGCACCAATTGATATCACATTCTCAGGAATTGATATGCTTGTAAGGCTGCTGCATGAGTCAAAAGCATTGTCACCGATTGATGTTACATCCTCGGGAATGGTAATACTGGTTAGACTTGAACACTCGGAAAAAACACAATTACCGATTGTAGTCACGCCGTCCGGTATGGTTATGCTTGTAAGGCTTTCACAACACGAAAAAGCACCATCACCAATTGATGTCACACTGTCAGGTATTGTTATATCCGTAAGGTTGCTGCAACATTCAAAAGCATAGTCACCAATTGATGTTACGCTGTTGGGCAAGGTTATGTCTTTCAGGTTGCAACAACCACTAAAAACACAATCTCCTATTGATGTCACACCAGATGGAATGACAACAGTCTTAATTAATCCGCTTATATCATACCAAGGCGGTACATCCTGATCATTACTGAAAGCATAGTTATACATAGCTCCTGTACCGGAGATCGTCAGCACGCCTTCATCATCAAGCTCCCAAGTAAGAGCGTCACCGCAAGTGCCGGACTTGATCTCATCGGCATTTACCCGCACATATGGGAAAAGACTCATGGTAAAAATCAGAACAATTAAAGATGCAAACAACTTCAAACGGATCCTGGACATAGGCACCCTCCTTGTTTCAAAACAAATGTGATATTCAGTTATATGATGAAGTTTTCCCCATCAAATATATATAACATAAATTTGAGAATTATTAAAGAGAGGCGAAACAGAAACCTGTTTCGCCCCTCCAAAAGAGATAAACAATTTGATCAGCTTATACTACTTCCACAACGATATGGACTGTTGCAACATCCGAGATCACTTCGTTTCCGTAAACGTCAGTGATTACACATCTGTACTGCTTTCCGGGGATTGTTAATCCCCTTAGTACTAATAATTTACACTACGAGAACGTAAACACCTACGTTTACCGTAGCAACATCGGAGATCACCTGATTTCCATACTTATCTTTTACGACGCATCTGTATTTCATTCCATCGTGCGCATCAGTTATGTTGAACGTAATCTTGTTTGTCTTTGCTCCGGTTGCAGATGAATTCTTCCATGCACCACCGGTATACATCTGCCACTGATATGTAAGACCATCACCCTGTGCTGTTACGCTGAATGTTGCCTGGTTTCCCACAACACCCAAAAAATCAACCGGCTGCTTTGTGATCGCAAGCTTGGTTCCTACGGTCAGAGTTGCCGCATTGGACGTAACAGAATTACCGTACTTATCTTTTACAATACATCTGTACTTCATTCCATTGTGAGCACCGGTTATGTAGAACGTGATCTTGTTTGTCTTTGCGCCGGTTGCCGATGAATTCTTCCATGCACCACCGGTATACATCTGCCACTGGTATGTCAGACCGTCACCCTGCGCTGTAACACTGAATGATGCCTGGGTTCCAACCAAACCGGTGAAATTAACAGGCTGCTTTGTAATCGCAAGCTTGGTTCCTACAGTCATGGTTGCTGCATTGGATGTAACGGAATTACCATACTTATCTTTTACGATGCATCTGTACTTCATTCCATTGTGAGCACTCGTTATATTGAACGAGATCTTGTTTGTCTTTGCTCCGGATGCTGATGAATTCTTCCATGCACCACCGGTATACATCTGCCACTGGTATGTCAGGCCGTCTCCCTGTGCCGTAATACTGAATGCTGCCTGACTGCCAGCAGGACCAGTAAAGTTATCAGGCTGTTTTGTAATCGCAAGCTTGGTTCCTACATTCAGAGTTGCTGCATTGGATGTAACGGAATTACCATACTTGTCCTTAACGATGCATCTGTACTTCATTCCGTTGTGAGCATTCGTTATGTTGAATGAGATCTTGTTTGTCTTTGCTCCACCGGCCGAAGAGTTCTTCCATGCTCCGTCAGTATACATCTGCCACTGGTATGTCAGGCCGTCACCCTGTGCTGTTATGCTGAAGTTAGCCTGACTGCCTGCAGGACCTGTAAAGTTATCAGGCTGCTTTGTAATTGCGAGCTTGGTTCTTACAGTAACAGTTACTGTATTTGAAATAACAGAACAGCCATAATCATCAGAAACGACGCATCTGTATTTCATTCCATTATGTGCATCTGATACTTTGAACGTGATCTTGTTTGTATCGGCTCCTGTTGCTGATGAATTCTTCCAGTCACCATCCTTGTACATCTGCCACTGATATGTGAGACCTTCACCTTCGGCTTCTAAGCTGAATGTTGCCTGGCTTCCCACAACACCTGAAAAATCAGCAGGCTGCTTTGTTATTGCCAATTCAGTCAAAATTACAGTCAGTTCAGCTGATTTGGAAATCTCTTTCTTTCCGTAACTGTCAGTTACAACGCATCTGTACTCCATTCCATCGTGAGCATCAGTTATATTGAATGTGATCTTGTTTGTCTTGGCACCGGATGCTGATGAATTCTTCCACTCACCATCCTTGTACATCTGCCACTGATATGTGAGGCCTTCGCCTTCGGCTTCAACACAGAAAGTCGCTTTCTTGCCTGCCAAGCCATAAAAATCCTCAGGATCCGAAACGATCGTTAGTGCTGGTTCATCAGAAAAATGGATCCTGACATTCTCATCAAACAGATCTTGTACAGTAAAATTCAAACCAAAATCTTCCTGATCTGTGGAATAAACAGAAATATCCTCATATTGACTGCGGGTACCACCATAGTAAACATCTGTCAGTGATTCACAATCTAAAAACGAATGCACTTCTATACTTGTTACGCCAACAGGGATATGAACACTTTCGAGATCATTACAATAAGCAAATGTATATTCAGGGATTTCGGTAACATCTTCAGGAATCTCAAATGTCTCCAGACCGGAATCCTCAAAAGCTCTTGGACCTATATAAACAACAGATTCAGGTAAAGGCAAGGAACAGAGACTTCCACACCCCATAAAAGCACCATACTCTATCGACGTTACAGTGGAAGGAATAACAACATTATAAAGAGATTCACAGAAACTGAACAAACCGGGATCAAGTGTATCTCTTCCATATTCAATAACAACATCTTCCAAACAATTGCAAAAACTAATATTCTGTACATAATTAGGTACATAGGCAGATTCAATATAGTAGCAATACCTAATGTTCATCTTATATAAATCCAGGTCTTCGAAATAAGGGATATCAAAAAAGCCCAAATCACAGAAATCTAAATAACCAACAGAAAACCCATCAGGAAAAACTATATCTTCAGCTTCATCTATATTTGGAAAATATTCTATTTCAAGAGAATATACGTCATAATCTTCACCGCCGCTAATAATGAGTTTATTAGCATTACAAGAATTACCAAAAATATATATAGATTCAATTTCGTCATAAGCACTAACATCAATTTCCACAGTATCAACCGACTCTAAATACTGCGAATCAATGTGATACAGCGAGATATGCATACGGTTGTTCGCATAAGGTTTGATATACAGTTTATCATTATCATAATATTCCCAAACATAATAATTGGTTGAACCGCTAGCAACCAGTGCTTCCGTAGCAAATACAACTCCGGAAAAACACGACAGAACTAAAACAGCAGCCAAAAATGAACAAATTACCTTAAACCGGTTACGCATAAAGAATCCTCCTGATTAACGATATAAAGAGTATGTCATTTTATAATTCAATAAAACAAAGATTATTGTGATTTTGCCTGTAAGCGTTCTATAACATTTTTTATTGGGGCTATCGCATTTGATCCGCGACAGCCCCTTAGCACTTAAAACTTACACTACGAGCTCATAAACAACTACTTTTACTGTAACAACATTGGAGATCACCTGATTTCCATACTTATCTTTTACGACGCATCTGTATTTCATTCCATCGTGCGCATCAGTTATGTTAAATGTGATCTTGTTTGTCTTTGCTCCGGTTGCCGATGAATTCTTCCATACACCACCGGTATACATCTGCCACTGGTATGTAAGACCATCACCCTGTGCTGTTACACTGAATGATGCCTGCGTCCCTGCTTCACCAGTGAAGTTAACAGGCTGCTTTGTGATCGCAAGCTTGTTTCCTACGGTCAGAGTTGCCGCATTGGACGTAACAGAATTACCGTACTTATCTTTTACAATACATCTGTACTTCATTCCATTGTGAGCACTCGTTATGTTGAACGTGATCTTGTTTGTCTTGGCTCCGGTTGCCGATGAATTCTTCCAAGTGCCACCCGTATACATCTGCCACTGGTATGTAAGACCGTCACCCTGCGCTGTCACACTGAATGATGCCTGGGTTCCAACCAAACCGGTGAAATTAGCAGGCTGTTTTGTAATCGCAAGCTTGGTTCCTACAGTCAGGGTTGCTGCATTGGATGTAACGGAATTACCATACTTATCTTTTACGATGCATCTGTACTTCATTCCGTTGTGAGCGCTCGTTATGTTGAACGTGATCTTGTTTGTCTTGGCTCCGGTTGCCGATGAATTCTTCCAAGTGCCACCCGTATACATCTGCCACTGGTATGTAAGACCATCACCCTGTGCCGTTACGCTGAAAGAAGCTGTACTACCTACTGAACCTATAAAGTTAGCGGGCTGCTTTGTAATTGCAAGCTTAGTTCCTACAGTCAGAGTTGCTGCATTGGATGTAACGGAGTTTCCATACTTGTCTTTTACGATGCATCTGTACTTCATTCCGTTGTGAGCATTCGTTATATTGAACGTTATCTTGTTTGTCTTGGCTCCGCCGGCTGAAGAATTCTTCCATGCACCGTCAGTATACATCTGCCACTGGTATGTAAGACCATCACCCTGTGCCGTTACGCTGAAAGAAGCTGTACTACCTACTGAACCTATAAAGTTATCAGGCTGCTTTGTAATTGCGAGCTTGGTTCCTACAGTCAGAGTTGCTGCATCAGATGTAACGGAATTACCATACTTATCTTTAACGATGCATCTGTACTTCATTCCGTTGTGAGCACTCGTTATGTTGAACGTGATCTTGTTTGTCTTTGCTCCGGTTGCTGAAGAGTTCTTCCACGCTCCGTCAGTATACATCTGCCACTGGTATGTCAGGCCGTCTCCCTGTGCTGCTATGCTGAAGTTAGCCTGGCTGCCTGCAGGACCTGTAAAGTTATCAGGCTGCTTTGTTATTGCCAATTCAGTCGAAATCACAGTCAGCGTAGCCGGTTGGGAAATCTCTTTCTTTCCGTAACTGTCAGTTACAACGCATCTGTACTCCATGCCATCGTGAGCACTTGTTATGTTAAACGTGATCTTGTTTGTCTTGGAACCGGATGCCGATGAATTCTTCCACTCACCATCCTTATACATCTGCCACTGATATGTGAGACCTTCGCCTTCGGCTTCAACACTGAAAGTTGCTTTCTTGCCTGCCAAGCCATAGAAATCTTCAGGATCCGAAACGATCGTTAATTCTGGTTCATCAGAAAAATGGATCCTGACATTCTCATCAAACAGATCTTGTACAGTAAACTCCACATCAGAATCGTTATCATCTGCGGAATAAACAAAAATATTCTCATATTGACTGCGGGTACCACCATAGTATACATCCGTCAGTGATTCACAACCCAAAAACGAATGCACTTCTATAATAGATACGCCAACAGGGATATAAACACTTTCGAGATCATTACAATAAGCAAAAGCATGGAAAGGGATTACACCAACATCTTCAGGAATTTCAAATGTCTCCAGGCCGGAATCCATGAATGCTTTGGGTGCAATACTATTAACTGAATCGGGCAAAGACAAGGACCTGAGACTTCCACACCCCATAAAAGCACCATACTCTATCGACGTTACAGTGGAAGGAATGACAACATTATTGAGAGATTCACAGTATCTGAACATGTTGGAATTAATGATTTCTCTTCCATATTCAATTGTAGCATCTGTCAGATAATAGCACCAAGGCAATCCGAGAATATATCCAGGAACATCAACAGACTCAATGCTACCACAAGATTCAAGAACCATATCAACACTGCCCAGGTTCTCAAAATACGGGATATCAGTAAAACCCATGCTATAGAATTGCATATAATTAACTTGAATCCCTAAAGGAAAAGTAATGTCATCTGCCTCATCAATATTCGGGAAATTCTCTATAAACATTTCATTGACGAAATAATCACTACCTCCGCTAATAATAAGTTTATTAGCATTACAATAATTACCGTATATATCTACACCTTCAACATGGGAATAATTGCCAATATCAACTTCAACTGTATCTGCCAACTCCAAATACTGCTCATCAATGTCGTACAGATCAATATCAATATATTTTCTATCATAAGCAGTAATATACAATTTATTATTTTCATAATATTCCCAATCATAATAATCGGTTGAACCGCTTGCAACCATTGGATTCGCAGCAAAAACCGTGCCGGAAAACAACGAGATCAGCATAATAGCAGTTAGAAACGAACTGAAGACTTTTAATCGGGTACGCATACAGTTTCCTCCTCAAATAGATTTCGCTCATCGAAAAACGGAATAACGTCCGTTATTCATCAAATAATTAATATTTTAATAAAAATAAACTGATATTCCTATCACCCATTTGTACCATTTTTAAAATACTTCAGTAGACCATCGCACTCAACGATGTTCCCGGGATACAATAAGTTTGATTATAAGGAATTATTATCTGTTCCCATACATCTTGTCATAGTAGTTCTGATACTCACCGCTGATTATCTCTTCCCACCATGACTTGTTATCCAGATACCACCTGATAGTCTTCTTAATTCCGTCAGAGAACTTAGTTTCAGGAAGCCAGCCAAGCTCATTATGGATCTTTGTAGGATCGATCGCATATCTTAAATCATGACCCTTACGGTCTGTAACATAAGTAATGAGGCTCTCATCCTTGCCAAGTTCCTTGATGATGAGCTTTACAATGTCAATATTAGCCATCTCATTATGACCGCCGACATTATATACTTCACCGATCCGTCCCTTACGTACGATAAGGTCGATAGCCTTGCAATGATCCTCAACATAGAGCCAGTCGCGAACATTCTTGCCCTCACCATAAACCGGAAGCGGCTTATCGTTAAGACAGTTTGCGATCATAAGAGGAATGAGCTTCTCCGGGAAGTGATAAGGACCGTAATTGTTCGAGCAACGTGAAATAGTTACGGGAAGTCCGTAAGTTCTGTAGTAAGCCTGAACCAGGAGGTCAGCGCCTGCTTTGGAAGAACTGTAAGGGCTTGAAGTATGAATTGGCGTTGTCTCAGTAAAGAAAAGGTCAGGGCGGTCCAGAGGAAGGTCGCCGTACACCTCATCTGTACTGACCTGATGATATCTGACATTTCCGAAAGTACGGCATGCATCCATCATAGTTGCAGTTCCCAGGATATTTGTCTGAAGAAAGATACCGGGATCTTCAATACTTCTGTCAACATGTGATTCTGCAGCGAAATTGATCACTACATCAGGCTTCTCCTCCTCGAAAAGCTTGAACACGCCTTCCCTGTCACAGATATCGAGCTTGACGAATCTGAAATTGGGATTATCAATAACCGGAGCAAGAGTACTTAAGTTCCCTGCATATGTAAGTTTATCAATACAAATAACTCTATCTTCAGGATGTTCCTTAAGATGATAATGAACAAAGTTTCCGCCAATAAAACCGGCACCGCCTGTAACTATTAATTTCATATAAGCCTCCCAAACCAATAGAATGTCATATTATAAAACAATTTATTATACGCCTTCAGAATCATTAGTATTAATTAATCCCTTGTTTTCAGTTTTTTTATACTGATCAGGTCTTCATAGCTCATCGCCACACCAAAACCTATTATAGCCCCTATGCTGTTACTGATCACATCATCAAATTCACACAGTCCGATTCCGAATATCAGTTGAACAAACTCAATTATCAAACTCAGACATATAGCCCAAATCAAATTGTGCTTATGAGAGGAATTATACAGTGAAGCTCCAAGAGGTAAAAACAGCCAAATATTACTAAGGATCTCCTGCCGGATCGAAGAAGAGACAAAAATCTGTCTATATGACCAAAACAGTTCGAAAGAATGCTTACTTGCACCAATTTCCCGGAAAGCTATAGTCATAAAGATAATCAATAACAGATAAATCGGCAGGAAGAACAGCTTAGTCTTTCCTTTGAGCATAACAGCAACAAGCGTAAGTACTATACCGCCAAACAATACTAAAAAAGGATGAGTATTCAGAAAATTGTCCAGACGGAATAATCTGTTTCCATTCTCGTCAAGATAAATCCCTTGTCCATTAACATACTCAACCCCATACTGATTTCTCCCTGCTGTTACAGGATTATCATTGGAATCAAAATATCTAACCGTAGAGATCGATCCGTCAGAATTGTATGAATAGATTGCAGTTGCAAAACCATCACCACTATCCATTGGATGACCATCTGCAGCAAGATATGTGATTTTAATTGTATTACCATATTCATCGTATTCACGGTAGATCCCGTAATATCCCAAAGATATCAAGACCGGAGCACCTTTAACATCATAATAGTATTCAAACGACACTTTACCATTATCATCATATTCCTGGTCTTTAATCGCATATCCGTAAATACTGTTTACAGGCTTATTTTTCTTATCAAGGTAAACAGTCTTTGTAACTTGGTCATTATTATTGTATTCTCTTCTAATCCCGTAATATCCTCTGCTATGTTCAACCTGATTATCATCATTATCGAAATAAAGCTCATACTCTTTCTGATCAAGATTATTGTACGAATACTTTAATTTAGTAAACCCGTTTTCTGTGATAACGGGTTCTTTTTCAGTTCCGAGATAAGTAATGCAGGATACTCTTCCCTTTTCATCTTTTTCGATCAATTCAGCATATTGACCGGATAATTGTTGAGCCGGAGAACCATGTTCATCAAAGTATTCCTGAAGCATAACCCGGTCATTGACCTGTGTTTTGATAAATGTTGCATAATTCTTATCTGAGGCATATGCAGCATTGCCTTCACTATCCACATAATCAATTCTGGTGGTATTTCCTGAAACAACAACACGTTTTTCCAGCAGATAAGAAGGACAGGAAGTCGATCCCGCACCGGCAATGCCCGGAAGAAAAAAACCTAAAACCGTAATGATAACAAGCAAAATAAATAAGGCAAATGAAATAATATTTAATAGCCTTTCATTATTTTTCTGAAAACAGAACTTATTATCGGGTTTCTTATTTGACTGCATTTTTACTGATACGAATTTGGAGTTTTCGATAGAACCATCGCCAAATAAAGGATGCCAACAATGTAAGCGGAAAAGCAATTGCCGCAACGATCAACTTGTTCTTTGATACATATTCTGCTGCCTTGATACAAATATGATGTATTAAGAAAGCTTCAGCGCTGATATTACCAAGCCAAACCAGAGGTTTGAGTTTTGAAAGAAAACCAGACACTGCTCCGATATTGCATGCAAAAACATATATACAGAAAACACTTGCAGGCAACCAGAATAAAGAATATTTAAAACCTGCCGCATTAATCCATCCGGCACAATATGTATATATTTGAGTAATCATGATCAGAATAATGATGATCTCAAAACAAGTATACGTTTTTTTGCTTGATGATCTTTTATTAGATACGAAAAAGTAACCTGCAACTAAACCAATAATAAAATCACCTAGCCGATAAATCGGGAAAATGTAAGTAATATATTTCAGAATCAAATTCGGGCAATTGAAAAAAGCATGGCAAATTTCCAATATTATAGATATGGCAACCATCAAAACAATTACGGAAGTTGTTAGAATAACCATTCGTTTCTTGTTTTTAGACTGAATAATCTTAAATATCCATGGAAACATGAAATATGAAAAAATAGACGTAGATAAATACCAGGCAACAGCATTAAAGGAAAAATAACCATCTCTCCAGGGGATCCAACTCTGCAAAAGAAAGATATTAAACAGAAAATAGAACAACTGTTCAAACAGCTTTTGAATTGAATCTTTATGAACAATTATCCCGGCAAATACAATAACAGCAACAGAACCAAGTGTTACTAAATGCAAAAGATATAGTTTCTTAACTTTACTCCATGCAAACTTCAAGTTTTTCACAAAACTGCTCTCCGGCAGTTTATCTGGCCGGTCTAAATATGAGTATGTCATGCAAAACCCTGAAATCACTAAGAATAAAGAAACAGCTACAGGGCCTGTATCAATAATTTCAACATGAGATATAAATATTAAAATAAAAGCAATTGCCCTGATAACTTGTATAGAAGACAATTTATTCTTTTCTTTGATCAAAGACGCATCATCCATAATTACCCCGAAAACCTTTTATATATACCTTTATAAATTCAAATCATCTCATGCGTGCTGCTGATGTTTATTATTTAAAAGTTTATCTTTAACTTTATAAAAAATAAGCACAATCTCTTTTCGGTTAAGAATACTGAATACAGCTAAACCAACTGCAAAAATAATTATATTACCTATCAAATAAGTATTAATTGAAAGAATACAAATGAGCACAGCGGCAACTGTCATGCCAATGAATTCGATCCATTTGATCTTGATCATCAATTCATTTCTATTGTCCCTCTCACGGATCAACCACATAACCATGAAACCGACAAAAGTAGAAATTGCCGCAGCCTGCATACCAATGAAAGAAATAAGGCCAATATTTACAGCAGCATTAACAATTGCTCCAAATACACTTGTAGTAAATGCTTTCTTCGTCTTTCCGCTTCTCAAATAACCTACACCGTAAAATGACGCAAAGCTTTGAAATACAGTACCAAGATAATAAAAAGCAACATAATCACACGACTCTTTATAAGCAGCACTCATAATCAAAACAATAATGATCTTAGTTAGTGGAACAATGAAGAACAATCCGGTTAAAGCTAAACGGTAATACTTTCTGAAAACAGAAGTATAATACTCTCCTATGCTTTTATCTGTATCAGCAACTGACAAGTCTTGCCATGAGTTAGTAAAAAGTCCCAAAACAGCCTGAAGCATACTTGGGAATTTATGAGCTATAGCAAGCAGGCCATTAAAATCACTGCCAAGAGCAAACAGGACTATATATCTGTCTGATGAATTAATTACCCACCAATTCAGGTAATTAGGCACGAGCGGGACGGAAAACTTATACATTTCCTTAACTAAACCGGTATCGATCTTCTTAAAAATATTAAATCTTAACTGAGGCTCTAAGCAAAGGATCAGTAAAATCGCAACTATATATGCAATTATCGCGCCTTGGAACAAACACTCTATACCCTTATGAAAAACACAAAGCTGAATTAGATTTAAAGATAAAAAAACAATGGTATAACATAGTCCGGAAATTGCAAAGAGCATCTGTTTCTTTAAAGCTCTTAACAATTTCTGAAATGTCTGGAGGGCTCTGGATAAAAACAGCAAAATGCCAAAATAAGTACAATACGGAATGGAGTATACAAAAGAATTCACCAGAAATATAAACGCTAAAGCAATTGAACAATTGATCAGCAACACCTGAACTGTAGTTCTGATATACTTGCCTTTATCTTTAATATCATCCCTAATTACCCATTTATATGCTGCATCAGAGATCTGTAATGTAACTAAAGGCGTTAAAAGGTTAATTGTGGAAATAAGGATGTCATAAACACCCATATCAGATTTAGCAATGTAATATGTATAGAGCGGAACAATAAAAAAAGATAAGATCTTGGTTCCAAACGTTCCAATAGCATATACTCCAACACCTTGAAGTAATGATTTGCTTTTTTTCTTATCCTTTGATTCCATATGCCTGCATACCCTTCAAATAACTCATCTTCAAAACAATGGGAAACTCATTCCCACAGATCATATGGAAAAGCATTCATAAGTTGAAGTCTCATTTTTTCTAAATCAGGCAATGCCGGCTTACCGGCTTTAAGCGCCTCATCAATAGTACGGCAATACGTTAATTCACGACCGGTCGATCCATACCAGTCAGTAAATTTAATCTCCTGGTCAGCAACTCCGAAATTAAGAAATACAGCGGGAACGCCGTAGCTTTCAGCTAAAATGATCCCGTGTAATGATGAAGAGATTATCAGATCAGATTCTAAGATTTTGTTTATAAACTCCTTATAATCCGTTGTAGATGGTGAAATAATATTCATGTCCTTAGGGACAGAGATTTCATATTCACCTTCGTTAGTTGAGTCTTTTATCTCGGTTCTGTGATGCAAAATCAGTGAACAATCGTATTTCTTATCAAGTTTCGGGCAATAGATTTCCGGCATAATAATGGCCGGATCACCATAAATCTCGGGGCAATTATAACCGGCATTTAAAAGCGCATCTCTGGTAATGGGACCACGGACAGCTCTTACATCTAATTTCTTATAGATAGAACGCTTTTTTAGTTCTTCTTTTACTTCTTCTTTTAAAATACCGCTTCCCCAAAGCGTAGCATCAAAACGTCCTCTGCTAACAATAGAACCAACGGCCATCAAATGCTTGGTTTTGTTAATAGGAGTATCTAAAGATATATTGTGTTTATTTAACATCCACTCAACGATCAGCGGTGACAGGGAATCTCCAACATTAACAGTTTTGCTGTATTCGAGATTTACGCGCTGTTTTTTTGATGGAATATCCTTTAATCCAAAATTATTACGAAACAATCTGAGTTTTATATATTCAAACACAAAAAACCTCCAAAATATAAGAGAACCCTTTAAATCTCAAAAGAACTCTTTTCAGATAATAATCCGTTTAATGCATTGTTTATTTTAACCTTAGCGAGTTCAAAATTCTCGTAAGATTCAAAGCAATCGTTAATGCAGATCATTTTATGCATGCTTTTTTGTATTGCATCACATACAATTTCAGAAACCTGATCATAGTCATTATCACCTAAGCCATAATATTGTCCAAGGGTATCTCCTTTTACCGGATTAAATGATCCTGATGCCATGTCCCAATATCTGAATATAAACTGACTTACATCTTCAGAAGTCCTGAATTTATGAGAGGAAGTAGAATTCAGGATATCATATTCCTTATCCCACAACTCTTTCATAGTAGTCTTTTTTACGGGAACCGGTAAATGGAAATTGGTAAATCCCGGAAAAGCATTATATTTAGACAGAAAATAATTCTGGGCACAGTGCTTTATCCCGCCGTATTTTAAGGAGAACCATTTATTCTTATTGTTCTGGATCGAAATATGCATATCAAAATGCTTATTAATTATATTAAGCATATTAATATAAACATGAGCAAGCAGCTTGCTATTACCTTTAGACGCAATAACAGGTCTTAACTCTGCAGCATGAACCGGAAGATCATTTACAAAAAAGCACTCCGGACTTAAAAAGTCGGTAATGAAAGTATCATCATTAAAATATACAAAATTATCAGATAGTGACTCGATTCTATGCAAGTTCAATTCAATTACATGGGAATTAAAAGTCGGGAGATAATCGTTAGGAATATAATCACTATGTTTTACAAAACAAAGCTTCTCAGAATTCAGATTAAGCCATTCAGGTAATTGTCCATTGGTAATAAAGTATACTTTATTTACCCAGCCCGCATATTTCTCAACACCTCTGAACCAATAACGCAAATTGTCCCAATCTCTAAACCGGTTATCTCCGTTATCAGCTACATTGTTTTTATTTATTAGCGAACTATATTCACTCTTTTCTTTTTGCCATACCTTATCATTTCCGTCTACCCAAAGCATAACAAAATCGATCTTTGAATCTGCCATAATTACTACTCCAGTTTTAATTCTTTTAACGAGATTAAGATAACAATTGCGAATATGTAAGGAGAAAAAACCAAAGTAGAAGACGTAATACCTAATAAAAATACCAGATAAATACCAAATATCATTATCGCATTCTGTTTATTAACAACAGCGTTCTTGAGCGATGCAAAAATGAACAATAAAACAAGTATTAAACCTAAAACGCCACCGGTTAAAAGGAATGACAATAATAAATTATGTGGATTAACAGCAAACCAGGTTATTCGAAGGTAATCCTCGGATTCCAGAATTCCATATCCAAAAACAGGATTCTTTAAAAAAACTTCAACACATCTGGACCATATCGGGTATCTATTGTTAAAGTCATAACTTTTTCCAAAGTAAGTGGTTGTAATATTTTGAATGAACGTATTATTCTGTAATACAACAACAGTAATAAATATAATTGCATATACAATTGCATATAATTTGTAATTCATCATGCATTTGTAGATTATGTTTTTGGTTAATCTCTCAGGCTTAACTAAATATATAGATACTAATCCGGCTATGAATAAAACAATTATTACGGATCCCATTGTCGCCTTTGAATACAAAACATCAAATAACAACAAAGCATAAAGAAGGAATCTAAAAAACCTGATTTTTTCTTCACATTTTATCAATATATAACTATCGAAAAACAAGAGCGGCAATGAATATAAAAGACGATTGGTCTTATATCCGAGAAACCAACAATTTGTATACGTTTCATATTCATGTACTGAACGATACAACCCATGAGGGAACAAAATCATTGTAAAAACATCAATAATAACCAGGACAAGCAAAAGAATCCGCCAAATCTTAATTACGCTTAATAATTCTTCTTCAGTTTTAATAGTAACAAGAACTAAAGCAAACGCTAATAGCAGATACATTTTATTTATATACAAATATAATGATCCACTATTAAATACTGTTAATAAGCCCAGATAGATTACATATAAAAAAAGAATAATAAACGGCTTATTCAATTTCAATTTAGTCTTAAAAAACTCAAACAAAAACAGGAAGGCGGAAATAACATAAACGCCTAACTGTAACAAATAATAACGAGGAAATATCTCTCTTATATATGGAGCTTCAAGAGCTGTAGCAATACACAATACTACAACCTGAAGTTTTCGAACACTAATTTTATACGAGAAATCCATATTCTCCCCTTAATTATTTAAGCCTTAAAAAACTATTATATCATAATTACATATTATTAATTCTTATGCTTCTTTATACAATTTAATCAACTTTTCACAAACTGCCGCTTCTGAGAAAAGGCTCTTAGAATAATTGCTTATATTATCTTTTGAATACTTACTGTATTGCTCATATATTTCCTTCATACTTTCTACAAGTTTTTCTTCATCTTTATAGGAAATGAGAATCCCCATATCATCATTGAAGTATTCTGCAAAACCAATTGCATCAGAAGATATTACAGGAATACCACAGTACCAGGCTTCAATTACAGGAACTCCAAAAGTCTCAAGTCGGCTAAAACACACAAGCACATCTGATTCAGAAACCATTTCAGCTGTCTTATTTCTTGGCAGGGTACCAAGCAGTTTGATCTGATCGGCCGCGCCAAGCGAATCAATTAATTTCCTTAAATTATTGTATTCTTCGCCGCCGCCGATTATAGACAGCGTAACATCATTCTGATTATGAAATGCTTTATAAAATGCGTTTATTACCTGATCAAACTGTTTAACAGGAACCAGTCTTCCAACAGCAACAAATCGAAAATCTTTCCAGGTTTTAGGTTTGCAATCAAAATAATCAGGAACAACATTGGGAATTATATCAAGTTGATTGGTGGAATTTGTAAGCTGCAGTATCTTATCCTTGAGTGGTTTCCCAACACATATAAACCTGTTAGCTTCATTAACATAGAACTTCAACTGGTTTAGCTCATGATTATTTATCTGACCGGTTTGCACAGCAGTCCAGTGCTCTGTAGCAAAAATCTTAACTCCCCTATTCTTGTAATTAAGAATTGTCTGAGGTTGGGAAACAAGCGTCGGATAATGAACATGGATAATATCCGGAAAACCTTTATCATTCTCTACTTTATCAAATAATTGCTTCCATCTTTTGTTCTGAAAAGAGTTAAGGTATATATGAAGTCTGCCGGGGAAATATAATTGTGAATAAGTATAAACATCCACATTATCTTCCGTCCATTTACAAAAACCCCATTTATTAACTTTCTTATATGGATGGAAAACACATGCAATATAAACAACTTCATGTCCATTTTTCGCAAGCATTTTTGCCTGCTCTAATTCAAATGAACCAGCCATTTGATTTTTCTTGTTTGGATAACTTCTTCCTATAACCCAAATCTTCATATTTACCTACAATAATCAATCATCATCATGCATTTTCATAAAGAGATGCCAATTCTGCAAACTTTACTTTTCCATACTCATTCCTGGGTATTTGATCAATAATAAAGACTCGGAAAGCAGAGTTGTGAATATTCGTCTTTGAACTTATAAACGGTACTATTTCATCTTTAAGGCTTTCTGATGTGCAGAAGATATTCATTCTCTTATCATCTCCCGTACAAACAAAATCAGCGTTAGTAAACTGGGATTTAAGAATGCGTTCTGCTTCATCTAAACTGACTCTTAAACCAAATAACTTCAGAAAACGTCCTTTACGGCCAATTATATAATAGAATCCATCTGCATCACGTCTGGCTATATCTCCGGTATGGTATTCACCGCAGAACTCATCGTCTTTTGTAAGATCTTCCTTGCAGAGAGCATATCCCATAGTAACATTGGGACCACGATAACCAAGTTCTCCGGATGAAACGCCGTTTCCTTCATCCACTTCATCTAACAGAAACAATTCACCGTTAGGAATAGCTTTTCCTATGCTGCCAATCTTTGAAGTTGCCAATTCCGGATCAAGAAATGCGATCCTTGCACTGGTTTCACTGGTTCCAAAGGTAGCACAAAACCTTTTTCCCGAATTTTTAGCATAATTAGCTATCCAATTAAACATTTTATCGGTAAGTTTTCCGCCACCTTCAGCAAGTGTATGCAGCTTAGGCAGATCCATCTTCTCAAATCCTATTCGGCGCATTATTTCATAACTGAACGGAACACCACAGAAACTGGTACCCTCATTTTCTCTTATGAAACTCCAAAAATCCGGATCCATAAGATTTGCTTTGATCATAAGAACAGAAGCACCGACGACAAGATGACTGTTTATAACATTTAACCCCATTGTATAGTTCATGGGGAGATCGCATATTCCGACTTCATCAACGGACCAGGAAAAAACCTTCGCAACATTCTCGGCATTCGCTTCAAGGTTTCCATATTTATGGCGAACCAGTTTCGGACTTCCTGTTGAACCTGAAGTAGTAAGAAGTAAAGAAAGTTTGTCATTTAACGGATAAGGATCGCAGCCTGTTTTTAGCAAAACATATCCATAAGCTGAGTATAACAGTTCGCCGCCCAATACCTCAGCCATTCTTTCAGGTGCCCAGAAATATCCGGGTTTATATGCCGACGCAAGATTATTTCTTAATTCACAATCCATTTCGGCACTTATAAGAAGAGGCACCTGTTTATTATTTACAAATGAAATATATCCAACAAGAGAGCCTGCTGTATTCTCACACAAGCAAAAAACAACACTTCGGGATAAATCCAGAGATCTGAACTCCTCTATCGTACGACATATATCAGCATAAGTAAGTTTGTAACCACTATCATCTTTGATAGCAACTTTACATTGATCATGCTTGTCAACATTCAGAAACACGTATTAATCTCCTTTTACTTTGATGACACAATATATCATTTTATCAATTATGTTGCTTTTCGTGTATGAAAATAAATTTACATTATTGTGCATCCATCAACAGGCAAAACCTGTCCGGAAATATAGGTTGAGAGATCAGATACCATAAACATGCAGGAATTAGCAATATCCTCCGGTTCTGCCAGACGCCCCATACAGATATTATTAATTCTGCTTTGAAGCTTTTCAGGATCAGCCTGTTTCATCATATCAGTATTGGTTAATCCTGGAGCAATGGCATTAACACGGATTTTCTTATCAGCAAGCTCTTTTGCAGCGGATTTTGTCAGAGAAATAACAGCTCCTTTAGTTGCTGAATAAACCAGTTGTCCCCTGTTTCCCCTTAAAGCTGTCATTGATGTAATGTTTACAATACTTCCGCCTGTTTCCTGTCTTCCCATAATTCGGCTGACGATCTGCAGCATATTTATGGTGCCGTATACATTAACGGAAAACATTTTTTCCATGTTATCCCGACTGATCATGCCGATTAATTCATTAAACTCTATTCCGGCATTATTAATCAGGCCGTCAATATGTCCACATTCTTTCTTTATTTGCATGACGCCTTCTTTGACAGCCTTTTCATCTGAAACATCAAAATAGAGAGGTCGTACTTCTCCGCTAACGGTTTTGTTAAAATCTTCAGACCATTCTTCTACAGAACCAACTCTTATATCAACTGCATAGACAATAGCGCCATTACGTGCAAAAACCTGAGCAATTGCTTTCCCTATGCCCCTGCTGCCACCTGTAACAATACAAACTTTACCCGTTAACATCTTTACAACTCCTAAAATACATACTGTAAACACAAAACGAATACCCAATCATTGCAAATCAGCTAAAATTGAGTATTCGTTAAGATTTTCAAAAACAAAACAAAAGATCAGAATTCAACACCATAACGCTTAAGAATTTCAATACCATTAAGATATGAACCAAAATGCAAAATATCATCTGCATCAAACATCACATCAAATGTATCTTCAAGACTGGAAATAAGAGAAAGGTGAGAAACAGAATCCCAAATAGCTACATCTTTAAAAGTGAAACTCTCGTTAAGCACATCCTCAGAAATGCAAAATGTTTCACAAAAAATATTCTTATACTTAGTTAAATTATCCATGCATACTCTCCTAAACAAACTTCACTGTATTATCACGAAATCTCATAACTTTTTTCGACCAATTTAAGGTTCTTTTCTTTCTTAGATTCATAAGCCTCACGGGAAACCCTGAATTCAAGAATCTCAAATCCGTCTTTTTCATCAATGAAAGAACCTGTTTGAACCGCGCCCAGGCGCTTAAGTTGCGCCATAACAGGTTTATTACCATTTACAGCAGTACAACGAACATAATCAGCTCCAATAATCTCAAAAGCAAATCTTCTTAATTGAAGGATAGCATCACAATTCTGGGCGAATGAACCATTAATAACCATACGCCCCATCTCCCCGTTCTTACCTTCAAGATCATAGTAGCCAACCGTACCCAACGGTTTTCCTGATTTATCTTCAACAATAAAGAAATAATCGCCTTCCCTTTGTCTCTGATTGCGGATCCAATTAAGCTGATCCTCGACAGTACCGTCAACCGAATGGACAAATTTAGTCCGTTCTTTATTCTGTCGAAGTAAATATGTAAATTCAGCATCCGATTCTTCAACCGGACGCAGATTTACTCCAATTCCTTCAACTACACCTTCATATACCATTTATAAAATCCTATTAAACAAAAGGGTTATTTTTCCATCAAAGCCAGGATATCAGCAACAGTGCTAAATGCCTTTACTGTTGCGCCATCAACTTTGCGGCCAAATTCTTCGTCAAACATAACGATCAGTGAAAGTTTTGCCATTGAATCATATTCATCAACATCTTCAAGTAAAGTATCTTCTGTTAAAGAACCTTCCTCAAGATCAAGCGTTTCTTCTAACAAAGCAAATTTCTCAGCATTTGTCATGATATATACCTCCTAATAATAACTCAATTTGTTATTAAACCGCCATCTACAGGCAAAGTCAAGCCAGTAATGAACCTGGCAGCCGGGCTTAACAGAAATGCTATCACATTAGCTATATCTTCCGTCTCAGCCAAACCTAAATACTGTCGCTTCAGCAAATCCTGATTGCTTCCGCTTTCTTCTCCATAATCATTAACATATTGAGAATACATCTCCGTTTTAGTCATCGCAGGAGCAACCGTGTTTATACATATACCTTTATCGGCAACTTCCTTCGCTATACAACGGACAGCTGAATCCATAGCTGCTTTTGAACTTGAATATGCCATATGAGACTTATCACCCCTGATGGAAGCGACGGAAGATATGCCGACAATACGCATACCCTCATTAAATCTGCCTCTTCTGCAAAGCTGTCTGACTAATTCAACAAAACTGAAAAAATTGATCTTAAAAACATCCATTACCTTATCAGGTTTGAATGAATTCAAAGGCAAAGATGTATTAACACCTGCCGCATAAACAAGTCCATCCATTTTTCCCTGTTCTGAAACGATCTTTTTTACCAGTTCATCCAAGGATTCGATATCACTCAGATCAGCCACATAATAAGAATGATCATCTCCGTCAAGTTCATGCAGTACTTCCTGAAGAAGCTCTTCACGTCTTGCGATCAGAACAAGCTTTGCTCCCAGCCTGCTCAACGTAACAGCTGTCTTTCTGCCAATTCCGGAAGATGCTCCCGCAACTATTATCCGGCGATCAGTTAAATCAACAAGGTTGTACATATAAACTCCTAATAAAGATCAATACTTTCCTGCTTCAAACCGGCCCTCATTATAACAATTGCTTGTCTTGATAATCGGATAAACCCTTGCAGTATCAATAACCGCTGAAGTTACACCCCAGGATAAGCCAATACCAAAGCCGCTCATTAAAGCTTTTATCTTTCCTTCGTCAACTTCACCATATTTATCACAAAGGGTCAAAGGAATTGAAATACCACCGGTATTACCATATCTGTCAATTGAGATCGGAACCTTTTCTTTGGGTGCTTTAATCCTTTTGATTACCTGTTTTAATATGTATTGATTAGCCTGATGCAAGACGATGACATCATAATCGTCTGCTACGGTTTCTGTCTTTTGGTAGTATTCCTTGATCGTTTGAGGAACATCTGTAATAGAGAAAGAAAAAACGGATGTTCCATCCATGAAAATATCATATAACGAGCGTTCAATACCATCACTGCACATGAAACGCTCATGACCAGGATTCATATCTCTAAATCCGCCGGCAGGGAGAACGATTGCTTTATATCTGTCGCCATCACTCTTCAGCAAAGTCTTTACGATCTCATCACCGTCTTTTTTCAATAACACAGCCGCACCGGCATCCCCATACATCATGACAATCGATTTATCCATTGGATCTACAAGTTTGGAAGCTGTTTCTCCAATGAGAACTAAACCGTATTCCGTCTCACTGGTAGCCATCAATGACATAGCGGTCTGCATACCATATACAAAACCGGAACACCCCAGTTCAACTTCAACACATGCGCAATCCATAGGCAATCCGAGTCTCTTCTGAAGAACACACGCAGAAGAAGGTCTGCGGTAATCAGGAGATTGTGTAACAAAAACCATGACACCGATCTTAGATTTATCCGGGTTCTCTTTACTGAACAATTCCTCGGCAGCAGCAAATGCCAAGTCTGAAGCAGTCTGATCAGGTAATGCATTATAAATTGAATGAATACCCGTACCTTCAGTAAACCTTTGAACCGCTTCCTCACCGAACCTGTCAATAAAGCTTTCTACAGGCACCTTATTATCCGGTACCGCAGTAGCAATTCCGGTTATACTGATGCCTTTGTTAATAAAATATGCCATTTTTAACCTCCTTGTAGGGACTCCATTTTTCTAATCTAAAACTGTCAAAATGACCGGGATATACTATTATATCCGGCGGCAATGCCAATATTTTGGGCAAGGATATATCTTCCCATGCCGCTTTGGATCCGCCCGGAAAATTCAATACCGTATCCTGATTCTCAAAAATACTGTCTCCTGAAAACAAACAATTATCAATCAAAATCCCGGAACTTCCGGCAGAATGTCCGGGTAAAAGTATAAATCGTATTAAATGCCCTCTCCAAGTGAACTCAACATCTTCTGATATTTCTTCATTCGCTGAACATTCATAATCAGGATCAAAATCTGAAGGCGGAGTATTGTCTAATCCTGTTTGAATCTCACAAAAAGCTTCGAAGTATCTCGCCATGTTCTTTGTCTTACTCTGAATACGCGAATTGCATTCCGCAGAGCAGATCACTTTTGTATTATATTTCTCCTTCCAGGCATTTACACCGGAGATATGATCGTAATGTTCGTGCGTAAGAAATATCAATTCCGGAATAACACCATCTGGCATTTCAGTATTTCTGCATGGATCAACAACTATAGCACCTGTCCCTTCAATTACTATATACATATTCGAAGAGATCATATCAGATACAACACGCTTTATTATCATGACTACAATCCCGTTTATTTGCAATCATCAATTGAAGGATATTGTTCTTTAGCCAATCTCAAACTGATAGCAATACCATCTTCGTTATACCCGGCAAAATAAGTTCCTACATCAGCGTGTTTTCCTCTTTCAGATACATCAAATACCATCTTAATAAGAGCAAACACCATTTTTATGTCAGTTTTTAAACTGATGTTCTCCACATACCAAATATCATTTTCAAATTGAACCTGATAATACCCGACTTCATCCTCATTAAGTTTGATCATTCGAGGGCATTCCAAACCCGGAGTCACAGCATGTCTCAATTTATGCCTATCGCTCATTCGGTCGCTAAAAAAACTCGGCAAAGGTCTGGGGCCAATAATAGACATCTCGCCCTTTATAACATTCCAAAAATTCAGAAGCTCATCTAATGAGTATTTCCGCATAAAACGGCCCAATTTCGTAACTCTGTCTTTTGCGGGAAGAAGATTACCGTCTTTATCGCGTTTTTCAGTCATGTTACGGAATTTAACCATAGTAAAAGGCTTCCCGTTTTTACCATTACGCGTCTGTTTATAAAAAATCGGTCTTCCAACATCAAAAAACGTACAAATGCCAAAAACGAAATTCAGCGGAATAAGAAGAATAAAAACAGGAATTGTAATCACTAAATCCAGGATCCGTTTTCCATATTTACTGTAAAAACTGACCTTGGGATGTACTTCCTCACTAATACTGTTTGTATGCTCAAGAAATCTGTTTTTAAGGAACTCGGCATAATCAGCCTCTTCCTGTGAAACAAGATTCTGACCTTTTTTATTATTTACATCGTTTTTATTGCTTTCCAATTCTCTCTCCAGTTTATCCTAAATATATTAAGCAAAATGATTGATCACATTTCACCACTTGTTAATTACATCGATTACATATTTAACTTCTTCGTCAGGCATTCCGGCATAAATCGGGAGTGATACTTCCTGTCTGGCATATCTGGCAGCATTGGGAAAATCTTCCCATTTATAATTCCAATCCTTATAACATTCTGCAACATAAGGCGGAATAGGATAATGGACCTGTGTATTTACACCATTTTCTTTAAGAAAAATCTGAAAAGAATCCCTGTCCTCAACTAAGACAGGAAAGAGATGATATACATGATTGACTGCATCGTGTTTGGGAGGCATGACAACTTTGCTGTTGGTTATGCCTTTCTTATACATTTCAGCAATACGGATACGGGCAGAAGTACCTTCGTCCATATACTTCAATCCAACTTTTAATACGGCAGCCTGCACTTCATCCATTCGGCTGTTAACGCCATTGATCTCATTATGATATTTGACTTTACTGCCGTAATTTCTGAGCAATCTGACTTTATCAGCTATCTCATCATCATTTGTAACAATAGCACCGGCATCTCCCAAGGCACCTAATGGCTTGGTCGGATAGAAACTAAAGCAGCCAATATTACCGAAGGTCCCTGTAAGTTTACCGTTGAATGTTGACCCATGACACTGGGCACAGTCTTCAACTAACATAAGACCGTGGTCTTGGCAGATCTTCATGATCTTATCCATCCTGCTGCTTTGTCCGTACAAATGAACAGGAAGAACAGCTTTCGTCTTTTCAGTTATTTTTTCTTCAATCTTATCTGCATCGATCTCCATATATTCATCTGCATCAACAAAAACAGGTGTGGCACCATTTTCGGTAACGCCAATAACCGAAGCAATATAAGTATTGGCAGGAACGATGACTTCATCACCGGGCCCGATATTTAAAGCTCTAAAAGCAAGAATAAGAGCATCCGTACCTGAATTTAAAGCAACACAATGCTTTACTCCTGCCCAAGATGCAAATTCTTTCTCAAAATCCTCCATTTCCTTTCCAAGAATATACCATCCGGAATTCAGTGCACGGAGTGCTGCTTCCTCATATTCTTCTTTATGCAGATCAAATGTCCGCTTAAGTACTACTGAATTAACAACCATAAAGCCTTGTCATCCTTTGCAAATAATCATAAAACTTAATGTAATGGATTTAACTGTTCTCTTCTTCCATTACCATTTTCTTCATCTCTACCCGGAACTCTTCAAAATCCCTTATATACTCGTCAGGATCGTAGTATTCATTTGTCAGTACCATCAGAACAGAATCCTCGGAGAAATCATACATCTCTTTCCAAACCATTTTAGGAAGATATATTGCCTGATTGGGTTTATTTAACTCATAAACAACTTCATTATCATCTTCATCAATAGTCTTTACCTTGCTCTTCCCGTTAACATTAAAAAGAACAAACTCAGATTTTCTGTTACTGTGCTTTCCACGTACAGAACCGACATTTCCTTTACCAAATATATAAAAAATACGTTTTATCTCGAAAGGAATATCTCTTAATCCTTCGACCTCAATAAAGCCTCCATTATTAAATTCGGGAAAACTCAACATTCTGACAGCCGAATAGTACTTATTCATTAACTACATCCCCCATAAATACAGATGACTCCATTGTAGCAGACCATTCCTTTTCCTGAAGGAATCTTAAATACTCAGAATAATCAATTCTTAGTCTGTCTGCATCATAATGGCCGGAAGCAGCAACACATAAAACACTGCCACGCTTACGCCAGACCATTTCGCGCCATATACTCGGATGCAGTATTAACCCGACAGAGGGATCTGAAAGACTGATGGTCTTTCTTTCTTTGCCTGTATCTATCATTACATCGATTGACCCGTACGGACAAAACAGCAAATGCCAGCTTTGTTTATGAGCATGAAATCCCTTCTGGTTATCCTGCTCAGATTCAAAGATAGTATAAAGCCTTCTTACCTGGAAAGGAATATCATGTTCGCCTTCAAAAAATGAGAGGCCGGTTGTTATGTCATCCTTGGTAAAAGCGGTCCTTATCTTTATGATCTCATAATCAAAACTCTTTCTGACAGGAGAAATATAAATTGGAATTTCCATTTGCTTACAGGAATTAATAAGCAATTCAGGAACGTCTATGCTCTCGGGTCCGCATACATAAACTTTATCTATCCATTCCCAGCAAAGAAATGCTGCGGCGTCCTTGCGGTCAACGAAAATCGGAATGCTGTTTAATACACCTTCATTGGTTTTATCAGTAATAAAAATACCTTTGATTGTTAATCCGGCATTCTTCGCAGCAGATAACCCCTCTTCTGAATAACCGTCAGTCGTAATAAGCAAAGCGTTTTCGCTATTATGACGTTTGTGAATGACTATGGCTATTTTCTTAACCAAAGAGTGCGCGATAAACATAAGAAGGAAATAATCAATATATGTAAAATATATCGTTAAACGGGAAAATGTTGCACCTTTCTTCATCGAAAACAAGATCAGCGCAAGAACAACAAAACTTATGGCAACATGCTTAAAACACTCGTATAGCTCCCGGAAATTGTTTCTCCTGAGAACACGATTCAACGAGTTAAATGAAATGTTTACCAGCACATCGATAAACATCATATATATGATTAGCATTCCATAATCAGAAAACTCAAAAGGATAATCACCTACAAATCTATAGATCAAAAAAGCAATAACATTAGATAATGCCAGACACAAAATGTCTAACAAAATAAACAGAATGTATTTTAAGCCCCCTCTACGCAGTTGATCTAACATGATTTTCCTCAATAAATCCTATAATCAATAAATTAATCGTCCCTCAGCAACAGTCTTCAAATGCTTGCCATATGAACTTTTTCCATATTCTTTTACAGCTTCCAATAATCTCTCCTTATCAATGAATCCATTGATATATGCTATTTCCTCAGGAGCACTGATCATAATGCCTTGACGGCTTTGAACCATCTCAACAAACTCTGATGCCTGCAAAAGACTCTGCATCGTACCGGTATCAAGCCAGGCAAAACCACGGCTCAACAATTGAACATCAAGCAGGCCATCCTTTAAATACATTTCATTAAGGGTAGTAATTTCCAATTCTCCGCGGGCAGAAGGCTTGACCTGACTTGCTCTTTCACAAACCCCTGCCGGATAAAAATACAGACCGGTAACAGCATAATTGGATTTGGGTACAGTTGGTTTTTCCTCAATACTTAAAGCTCTTCCGTTCTTATCAAACTCAACAACACCAAATCTCTCAGGATCAGGAACATAGTAACCGAATACCGTCGCCCTGCCTTTTTCTTCGGCATTAATAAGAGCATTGCTTAAGACTTTTCTAAAACCCATTCCATAGAAGATGTTATCACCCAATACCATGGCACCGGCATCATCACCAAGAAACTCTTTTCCAAGAATAAAAGCCTGAGCCAATCCGTCAGGACTGGGCTGTACCTTGTAAGAAAGCCTTATACCGAACTGGCTTCCGTCACCTAATAAAGCTTCAAATTTGGGAGTGTCTTCCGGAGTAGAGATAATAAGAATATCTCTTATCTTCGCAAGCATAAGAGTCGAAAGCGGATAATAGATCATAGGTTTATCGTAAACAGGAAGCAACTGTTTTGAAGTAACCTTTGTCAATGGATACAGACGCGTTCCAGAGCCACCTGCAAGAATTATACCCTTCAAATCACAACCTCCAAACTAACAAAATAAACCATCAACCCGCAGAAAATCAATCATTTATGATATTAGCCACATATTTTAATCTATCAATAATATACATAATATCTGAATCGGTCAACTTAGTATGAAGCGGCAGAGATATCAGATTCTGATAGTAATCATATGTATTCGGGAAATCCTTGATGTCCCATCCCAAATCTTCATACGCAGTCATCATAGGCAAAGGTTTATAGTGAACATTCGTAGATATCCCCTGCTCTGCCATTTTAGTTATAAAAGCTTTTCGCTTTTCGACATTTATACCCGGAATCCTGATGAGATATAAATGATTGGAACTGTCGATACCGCCTGTATGGTGAACAAGATGACTGATACCGAGTTTGTCACATGCCTCATCATACTGTTTTATGATCTCAACTCTTCTTTCGAGAAGACCGGAATATCTGTCAAGCTGACGAAGACCGATCGCAGCCATGATATCTGTCATATTACATTTGTACCAGGGACCTACTATGTCATATTCCCAGGCCCCGACTTTAGTCTTAGCCAGAGCGTCTTTATTTTGGCCATGAAGCGAAAGCAGCTGATACATATTGTATATTTCAGCGTCGTCTATTCCATCTATGGATTTCCAGGTGCTTGCTCCGCCTTCGGCTGTCGTGAAGTTCTTTACCGCATGGAAAGAAAAAGATGTGAAATCCGCAATCGCGCCGCAGTACTTCCTTTCCCCGCCAAACACTCTGCTTGCTCCAAGGGAATGAGCACCATCACAGAAAACCGCAATCCTTCCCAAAGAATTCTGAATCCTTGCAGAAAGATCACCCAATGCTTTTCCGTCACTCTTTTTGGGAACAAACAGATTCTTTTTCTTCAGAACAATCTCAAAGATCTTATCGTAATCACATATAATACCGCCAAGGTCCACGGCAACAATTGCCTTGGTCTTGCTTGTAATGGCATTTTCAAGAGCAGCATAGTCCATTTCAGGCATATGGGTGGAAACATCGCCGTCTTTCTGAATATCGACGAACTTAACCGTAGCTCCGCAGTGAATGGCAGCAGATGCTGAGGCTGTATAAGAATAAGCCGGAACAATTACTTCATCACCCTCGCCGATACCGAAAACACGAAGGTTCAGTTCCTCAGCAGCCGTGGCGGAAGAAAGACATACAACACGGTTGCTCCATCTTTCCGCTTCAGACTCAGTATCATAATCGGTCTTTCCGGTATCAATATAAGCAGCTAAACGCCTCTCAAGCAGTTTTACACGGGGACCTGTGGTTATCCATCCGCTCTTCAATGTATCCGCTACTTCATTTATCTCGGCATCACTTATATCCGGAGGAGAGAACGGAATTTTCTTTGCCTCAACAGGCAGTTTCTTCGCTTGAGCAGGAATGCCTTCACAATATGTCGGGACGATCTCCTGAACGATATCTCTGATATTCTTCTCATCAATCCTGCTTTCACGGTCAAGTTCGGAAAGTTTTCCCTTAAACCACTCATCATCCATCTCGATCGGTTTGCCAATAAAGATCAGTTTATTTTCTGTCTTCTGCATGCCTTCTTCAGCCATGAGCTTCTCTTCATAAAGCTTCTCACCGGGACGGAGACCGGTGTATTCGATCTTGATATCAACATCAGGTCTTAAGCCTGAAAGCTTGATGAGATTTCTTGCCATATCATCGATCTTGACGGGTTCACCCATGTCAAGCACGAAGATCTCGCCGCCCTTTGCATAATAGGAAGCCTGAAGAACAAGAGATACGGCTTCAGGGATCGTCATAAAGAATCTGTTGATATCCTTATGTGTAACTGTAACCGGACCGCCTTCAGCGATCTGCTTCTTAAAAAGCGGAACAACTGATCCGTTTGAACCCAATACATTACCGAATCTTACAGCAACATACGATGTACCCTCGGTCTCTCTGTCCATCATCTGGATGATCATTTCGCAGATACGCTTTGTTGCACCCATTATATTAGTAGGATTAACTGCTTTGTCCGTAGAAATAAGAACAAATTTCTTAACTCCGGCAGCAGCGGCTGCTTTTGCAGTCTTATAAGTACCCATGACATTGTTCTTGATTGCTTCGTTCGGGCTGTCTTCCATGAGAGGAACATGCTTGTGAGCTGCAGCATGGAATACAATATCAGGTTTATATTCCTGCATTACGGAATTAATTCTGTGAGTATTACGTACTGAGCCGATAAGCGTAACAAGATTAAGCTCTTTATTCCTGTATTTTCTCAGAAGTTCCTGTTGGATCTCATAAGCATTATTCTCGTAAATATCAAAGATTATCAATTTTTTAGGACTATGTGATGCTATCTGACGGCAAAGTTCAGAACCAATAGAACCGCCGCCGCCGGTTACCAAAACCGTCTTTCCGGTCAGCATGCTGAAAACAGTCTCATTATCGATCGTAATAGGATCCCTGCCCAAAAGGTCATTAAGTTCAACATCACGAACCCTGTTTACACTGACTTCACCGGTTGCCAGCTGATATACTCCCGGAATCGTCCTGAGTTTACAGCCTGTCTCTTTAGCTATGTTAAGGATCTCTTTTCGATTAGAACCGGAAGCGGTAGGAATAGCAAAGATAATCGTGTCAACATCATATTCGGCAGCTTTGGATATAATGTCTTCCCTTCCGCCGACGATCGGGACACCAAAAAGCGACCTTCCGACTTTATTCACATTGTCGTCAATAACACAGACCGGAAGCATATTTGTGTGTTTCGAATTTTTAAGTTCTTTGATCAGTACAGAGCCTGAATCTCCGGCTCCGATTATCATTACACGTTCTTCATGAGTGGTTTTCCCGCTGGAATTATTTCCGAGATTCTCACCCAGTTTTCGAAGAATCCTGTATGCAAACCGGTTGCCGATATGACAGATAACGCATCCGACTATACCGATAACATAGAAAGAAATAGGCATCCTGAACTTAAGTATCAGTGATGAAATGACCATTACAGGAGCAATGATGCAATATGATTTGATTACCTGTAATGCCTCATCTATACTGACAAAGCTCCATATACTGTGGTAAAGGCGCGAGAAAAAGAATACAACTACAACTAATACACACCAAATAGAAGCCAGATACAGATACCATTGAAAGTAATCGCCTTCAATACTGCTAAACGAGAAGTCAAATCTCAAAAGAAGAGCCATGAAGAAACAGAAATACGTGGCAACAATATCGCCCAAAGCAACAATTATTGCATTACGGATCCATTTTTTATTGCTAAAATCAAAAATTGATTTTTTTGACTCATTTGAATTATTAGTTTTGAACATAAGATCTTTTCCGATTAATTCCTAAATCCTTCCAAACGATTGCCCGGAACGCCCCTGTTTTCGAAAAAACAGCATGTTTTACAGCCATCTAATATCAAATATTGATTATATTACACTTTGCATTTTAAACAAACTCATACAGATTAACTCAATAATCACCCCTTGTGCATTCTTTTTTAGCATAATTCGACTATATTAAAAATATATTATGGACAAAACAAAACATGTTTTGTATTATCGTCTCTGTAAAAAAATATTAACAGGTTTCTTTTTACTTAAGAAACCCGTTTTCTAAGGAGATCATAAATGAACGATAATAATGGCGAGACCGTCATTGATCTGTTTGAACTGCTCGGTGCGTTTATAAAGAAGATCTGGCTGGTAGTTGCTCTTACCGTTGCAGGTGCCGTACTGGCATTTGCCTATACCCTGCTTCTTGTAACACCTCAATACAAATCCAGCGCTCTGTTATATGTTAATAACTCCGATATTTCGCTCGGAAGTACCAGCTTATCAATAAGCAGTGGTGACTTGTCGGCAGCAAAATCCCTCGTTGCAACATATTCGGTTATTCTTAAATCCCGTACAGTTGTCAATGAAGTCATTGATCTGTCCGGAGTAAATTATTCTTATGATCAGATGTTGAGCATGGTTGACGCCAAAGCGGTCGACAACACCGAGGTGTTCAGTATAACGGTTACCTCTTCCAACCCTATGGAAGCCGAGATGCTCGCCAATCTTTATGCTCAGGTCCTTCCCGAGAAAATCTCAGAGATCGTTAACGGTACCGATGCCAAGATCGTTGACTACGCTGTTATTGCAGCAAAGAGATCTTCGCCGAGTTACACAAAAAATACTGCAGTCGGAGCTTTGCTCGGCTTCGTAATAGCAGCTGCTATCGTTGTTATCGGATATCTTCGTGATGATATCATCCATTCCGAAGACTATCTCACAAAGACATATCCTACTATTCCTTTGCTTACTGTCGTTCCTGACCTTATCAGTACAAAGTCCAACGGTTACGGCTATTACAGTTCTTCCGTAAAGAAGACTTCATCTTCTGTCAGAACGCCTTCGGAATCAGTAAGCATAGTTAAAAATGAGCAGAGTCCCTTTGTCGTAGAGACAAAGGCTGATAAAGCTGACAGTGAGGGTGATGACAATGAGTAAAGTAAATACCAAAAAGAATAAAGAGGCATTAAAAACCAAAGAGAACCTCATGAACGAGCAGAAGTTCATGATCGGTCCCCGCCTTTCTTTTGCAGGTGCCGAAGCATATAAGCTTCTCAGAACAAACATCCAGTTCTCTTTTTCCGAAGAAACTTCAACCGAAGGCAAGGTCATCGGCGTTACAAGTTCCATCCCGGGCGAAGGAAAGTCAATGACGATCCTTAACCTCGCTTATACTTTCGCTGAATCCAATAAGCGTGTCCTTCTTATCGAAGGCGATATGCGACTCCCTACCCTCGCTAACAGATTAAGACTGAAGCAGACTCCGGGACTCTCCAACCTTCTGGTAGGACTTAATACCGTTAACGATGCGATTCAGCACTTCTCAACAGCCAAGGAAGGATCTCAGCCTGTAACGGTTGACGTTATCGTATCCGGCACGATCCCACCGAACCCTTCTGAGCTTCTTGGTTCTTCAAGACTGGAATCATTATTAAGCATATTAAAAAAGAATTACGATTATATATTCCTTGACCAGCCCCCCATCACGGCCGTCACCGATGCTCTTATTACTTCCAATAAGACTGACGGTATTATCGTCGTTGTACGTAATAACCATGCTGCAAGATCCGGTCTTGCTGAGACAATGAGACAGCTTAAGCTTGTTGACGCTCATGTATTGGGATTCGTTTATAACGGCGCTGCTGATGACAGCCGTAAGTATTATAAGAAGGGTTATTATAAGAAAAAAGGATACTATTATAAGAAAGCTGAATAAGAAGGCTTATATCCTATGCTCGATTTCCACTCTCACTTTCTTCCCGGGATAGATGACGGCTCAGACAGCGTATCCTTATCTTTGACTATGCTTAATGCATGGTGTGAACAAGGTATCGAATACGTTTGTGCTACTCCCCACTTTTATGCAGAGAGAAATAATCCTCAGCGTTTCCTTACAAGACGTCAGGCTGCATATGACTCGGTCCGTGAAGCTATGACAAAGTATTCTCCGTCAAACGGTGGAACATGGCCCGATATCTTACTCGGTTCCGAAGTCCACTTCTTTGACGGAATAAGCAGATTTGAAGGTCTTCATGAGCTTTGTCTTGAAGGAACCAATCTGCTTTTACTGGAGATGCCGTTTAGAACCTGGACTTCACGTATGATCGATGAAGTAGGTATTATTTCATCCACCACCGGTCTTATGCCCGTTGCTGCGCATATAGAGCGTTATCTTGACCAGCCAAGGAGTCTTGTTAAGGCTTTTCTGAATCTTGACATATATTTCCAGAGCAATGCTGAGTTCTTCCTTGAGCGAAGGACCACCCGTCAGGCCCTTAAGATGCTGAAGAAAGGTGTTGTCACCTTCCTCGGTTCCGATGCGCACAATATGGCTAACCGAGCCGTCAACATCGGTCCCGCCCTTGAGACTATAGGCAAATCTTTGGGAGATGACTTCGTAAACAAGCTTGCCGGACGTCAGTATGATATAATCGAACAATTTAGCAATGACTATTTCTGATAAAGAAGGTTATTTATTATGAAAAAGGCTGTAAAAATTTTAATTGGAACTGTATTAACTTTAGGTGCCGTTGCCTGCGTTGTAAAGCTTGCCATGATCCTTTATGAGCCCAAGCCGACACTTACAGCTACAAGATCCACAACGACTGAGACTTCTGCAACTACAGAGGAGACACCCTACACTGCTCCGGACGAGAGCAAGGCTGTCATCCCTACATACTCTTCTAAGACTACTACAGAAACTTCAAGCGATGTCTACGTATGCCCTGTTGATTTTGAATACCTCCAGTCGGTAAACGATGACATCTATGCATGGATCTATTGCGAAGGCACGGATATTGATTACCCTGTTGTTCAGTCTCCAAATGATGATGAATTCTATCTCACATATAACAGTGACGGAGAGTATTCATCTGCCGGAGCCATCTTTACCGAACATGAGTACAATTCCACGGACTTTACCGATCCTGTAACTGTTATTTACGGACATCATATGAGTTCCGGCGCGATGTTCGGCAATATGCAGGAACAGTTTACCGATGACGAATTCTGGGATTCCAATCCCGTTATTGAGATATATCTCCCCGACAAAGTGCTCAAATACCAGGTATTTGCCGCTGTTCCCTATGGTCACTATCACATTCTCCATTATCACGATTTTAGCGGAGAGTGGGCTTATGAGGATTTCTTCGAGAGCATTATGGATACTCATTCCATGGAAGCGAGGTTCCACGAGGAATTTGCGCCGGAATACTGCGACCGTGTAATTATCTTGTCCACATGTCTTATCGGCAACAATTACAACAGATTTACCGTAATGGCAAAGCTTATCTACGATTCATCTGAGGTAAAATAATTTAATCCTTTGTGCAATTTGTCAAGTGCTTTAATTCGGGTTTTGGTTACAATGCGATTACACTTCAGAAAAAATTTGTATTTTTTTTGAAGATTAGTATAATCGAAGTATCTTTAAAGAAAGGAGGACGTTTTTAGTGAAGAAGTTAGTTAGTACAGTTGCTGCTCTTGCAGTTGTTGCTGCTATGGGCGCTACAGCTTTTGCTGCTGACCTTCCCAGTGTTTCAACAACAGCTGATTTAACAGTTGAGCCTGTTTCTCTTGATAGTGAATATTATGAGATTACAGCTTCTACAGTTGATACAGCTC
>JAEEGL013565858.1_pt1 | contig 36668 bp, 24 predicted proteins | sample 9134231 | NCBI WGS metagenome assembly JAEEGL01 (sample SAMN16246548, study PRJNA631951) | gut metagenome | biome: gut microbiome; feature: rumen; material: fiber-attached | host: Bos | place: Iran: Karaj | collected 2018-10 | reverse complement strand
TCACGTATGTCGGTGACATTCACGTTGATAAGCTTGAGGCCTATCTTGCGGAGCTCGGCCTCGACGTTGGTGCTGACGTTGGCCAGGAACTTGTCGCGGTCGGAGTTGATTTCCTCGATGTCCATCGTCGCGATCACCAGACGCAGCTGGCCGAAGAGGATATCGGTGGCTATGCTCTGGATGCTGTCGACGGACAGGCCGAGGAGACGCTCGGCGGCGTTGGTCATGCTGTCCTGCTCGGTGGAGATACCGATGGTGAAGCGGCAGGGGACGTCCACGCGGATGTTCTGCTTACTCAGGGCATTGGTAAGGTTGCATTCGATGGATATGGGGGTGAGGTCCAGGAAGGCATAGCTCTGGAACACAGGCCATATGAATGCCGCGCCTCCGTGGATACATTTGGCGGAAGCCTTGCGGCCCGTCTTACCGTAGATGACAAGGATCTTGTCGGAAGGGCAGCGCTTGTAGCGCTTGAGGATTGCTGCGAGGGTGACAAAGAGTACACCCACGACAATGAGGATAAGATAGACTGGCATATTGTTATACTATTAAAGAGTTCAGTTCTTCTACGAGCACGGTGCTGTCGTTGACCACCTCGGTGACCTTTATGGGGGTTCCGGTCTTCAGGGTGCCGGAATCGGTCAGGGCGGTGTATTCACGGACGGCGCCTTCGATGGTTATCTGCACCTTGCCTTCGCCGGCGCGTTCGCCGGGAACGGTAAGGTAGACCTTGCCCTGGCAGCCGACGGCGGACTTGTAGATGTCGATGTTGCCGGACTGCTGCATCCCGGCGAGCCACTTGAAGAGCAGCATAACCGCAGCCACTAGCAGGATGCCCACCGCGATGGAAATGACTATCAGCCAGAAGGTTGACTTCACCTGGTCGCCCAGGAGGATGGCAGTCCAACCGAAGCCGAGGGTGAAGTTCACCAGGTTGCGGAAGGTGTAGAGGTTCATTCCGGAATGGCCGAAGTCGGTGTCGGCGCCGTCGAGCGCCGTGCCGTCCAGGCCTCCGTCAAGACCGCCTGCGTCCATATCGAAATCCCCGCCGGCATCTGCGCCGAGGAATGTGGCGACGGTCTGGATGATGAATATGAGCGAAGCCGTCAGGGTTACGCCCCAGAGTACTTTCATAATAAGGCTGAGCCCAGCCCACCATTCTGCTATCATATCGCTTTACGTGTTAAGTTTTCGCAAATATAATAAAAGATTATTGAAAAACAATAATTTTTTAAAAATTTTTTGCTTTACTCCAGGGAAGCGAGGCCTTCGCGTAGGGCGGTGAGGGTTTCAGTGAGGTCGCTGTCGAGCGAAAGCTGGTTGACAATCTGGTCGCCGGAGTAGTCATTGGCGCCGAACCAGACCGCGGCCTTGATGTTGCCCAGGTAGGGGTTGAGGTCGCGGTGGGCAAAGTCGGCGAACATATCCCGGACCCATTGGGCCTGGGAAGCGGCGTTGCGCTTGAGCTCCCCGGTCGTCTCCCCTCCGGCGCCGCAGGCGAATTCACCGATGATGGCCGGCATATCCCCGAACACCGCCTCGTTCTTGTTGTACAGCGAAGTGTACAGGGTGCGGAACGGAGTGGGGCCGGAGCCGTTGTTCATCTCGTAGCTGGTGAGGCCCAGAAGATGGACATACTCGCCGCCGGGGTAGTAGGCCAGATCCTCGCCCCAGTTGGAATAGGGGCAGGAGACGGCAATGGGGTTGAACTCCCATATGGCATTGGTCACGCCTTCCTCTATGAATATATTATACAGATATATCCACGTCTCCCTGAATATGTCCGGGTCCACCAGGGTCAGCATACCGCAGTAGCTGGTCCAGTCGGAGTTCATCTCGTTGTTGAGGCGGAAGATAAGCGGGGCGCCATAGGCCTTGACATCCCTGGCCAGGCGGCGGAAATGGTCGTCATATACCCCCCGGAGGATGTCCCACAGCGGAGTCTTCACCGACTGCTTGTTGGAGGGGCTGATGGAGTTGTTGTCGTTGGTGAACTGGTAGGTATACTGAAGCACGGGCTTGCCGTTGAAGCCGTCGCCTCCGGCATATATCAGGGCATTCTTCAGGGGGAAGTAGTGGAACGAGCCATACCAGGATATATGCTGATAGTTGGACAGTATCTCCATCGGCCTGTTCAGACCCTGCGGGCCCTCCAGCCTCTCCTTCTCGGCGACAAAGCGCGCAAGCTGGGAATCGTAGTCGGACTCCTCCACATAGGGAAGGTTGCGGGCATATACCCCGAAGTCCAAAGAATTCTGTTCCAGGAGCTTATGGTAATATTTCCTGGTGGCCTCGTCCCAGTGCGGGTCGTCCGAAGGCTCTTGTCTGGGGTAATAGTGACGGGTCACTCCGCGGCCCTTGAAGGTGCGGAAGGAACGGATTATGTCCAGGAACAGCTCGTAGTCGTCGGTCTCGCTCTTGTAGACCAGAAGGCCGAACTTGGCATACTGGGCGTCCGGGCGGACGATGGCTATGTTGTAGAAATGCCGGGGAATCCTCTCCGCCTTCTTCACCTCGATGGACCATATGGTCACCTCGTGGCCGGGAATCAGCTCCAGGCTCTTGTCCACCTTTTCGTGGCTGTAGGCAAGGGAGTTGGCGGAGATGTGGAGGTGGTAGCTCAGATAGCGGGTCAGCCATTCGGTGGTGTAGAGGGTGTATCCGGAAAGGTCCGTGCTGTAGGGACGGACACGCTCGATGGTCGTACGCAGCTTGGCGCCCGGCCAGAGGAAGGCCATTCCATATTGGCCCAGGGTGTAGTCCAGCTCAAGGCCGTCCGTGGGAAGCGTCAGCGCATAACCTTCTGACCTGCAGACATATCGCATCTCCTTCCCGCGCCAGAACTCCATACGGGCGTCGCCCATAGTCTTGGCATCCAGGGGGTCCAGCGAGTAGGCTCCTTCGAAAAACAGCTTGGCATAGTGGATCTGGTCAGTGCCGGTGAAAAGGTCGTCGGCATATTCTTTCATCCACAGGTCCCCGAGGCAGTCGGTCATCCCCATAGGGTCCGTGACCTCGCCCCACTGCGGCCCTTCGGAAGGGTCTTCGGACGGCTCCTCCGAAGGCTGCTCGGAAGGCTCGGCGGAAGGTTCTGCAGAAGGCTCCGCCTCGGGATTCTTCTGGCAGGCCACAAGGACAAGAAGTGATATGATGGAAAAACGAAGGAAACGCATAACTACTTGTAAAAGTTGTCTTTATATGCCTGGAGGTCTTCGCCGCCGGTGCGCACCACGCAGCGTTCCCACCAGGCCCGCAGGAAGCCGGTGCCATAGCCGATGAGCTGAACGAAGGCGGCGCCGACCGAGAGGATGGCTATGTAGAACGCCTCCTTGTCGCGCTTATGCTGCACCAGGGAGTCAATCAGCACGAGAAGGGCGTAGAAGACTACCGGCGAGAACGAGGCGCGATGGAATAAGGTGCCCAGCGCCAGGAGGGCGCATCCTATGGTGAAGAGGGCGGGAAGCATATGCACAGGACGCAGCGACGAGGGGTGCTTCTTGTAGAGGTTGATGCGTGCGATGCCGGAGTTATGGACCTGGCGGAAGAACTTCCCGAGGTCCGTACGCCTCTTGTGCCACACCCAGGCCTCGGGGAACAGACGGCAGGTGAACCCCGCCTCGAATATCCTGATACTCAGGTCTATATCCTCGCCGAAACGCATTGCGCTGAAGCCGCCAAGACGCTCGAAGACGTCCTTGCGGATGCCCATATTGAAGCTTCTCGGGTAGAACTTGTCCATACTCTTGCGGCCGCCGCGGATGCCGCCGGTCGTGAGCCAGGAAGTCATCGAATAGTTGATGGCTTTCTGGACCGGGGTAAAGGAAGGGTGCTCGCGGTCGGGGCCGCCGAAGGCATCGGCGGGAAGTTCCTGCCCGATGGCCTCGAAATATCCCTCGGGGACCATCACGTCGGAGTCCAGGAATATCAGGTACTCGCCCTGCGCCCTGGCAGCGCCGTAGTTTCGCGACGGGCCGGGACCGGAGTTTTCCTTGTAGAAATATTTCAGAGCCAGACTGCCCTCATATTTCTGCACGACGTCCTGGCAACCCTGCGCGCTGCCGTCCTCGACTATTATGACTTCAAAATCCGTAAACAGCTGTTTTGCAAGGCTTTGCAACAGCTCGTCCACTTCGGCGGGACGGTTATACACGGGGATTATGAGGCTGTATTTCATTTCTTGCGGGTTTTACGCCACACCTCGTCCGGAATCCTTTCGTAGAGGTGATATTTCGTGGATTCGGCAAGGTTCACCTTGCGGTAGCCGTTTTTCACAACGCGCTCGGTGCGGACCTTGGCGTCGGTCTTGACGAATATGAAATCGGGGACGCGGCTCTCCACGCACTGCTGCTGGTCGTCGCCCATCTGCTGGGTGTAGCCGCCCTGGAGGGACCAGTAGCGGCAGGCCGGGAGGGCCTCGGAGGACATACCGTATGCCTTGTCCGAGCAGCCGTAGTAGAGGATCAGAGGCTTATGGGCCTTCGATGCGATGTAGTCGTCCATAGCGTGGGCCTTCTGGCGGCGGGGGGTCATCTCCTTGCCGCCGAAATATTCCTTGGTGTACCAGTTGCGGTGGGTGTAGCCCACGAAGGCTAAGATGGTCACCATCGCGGCGGCGCACAGCAGGTTGGTCCAGCGGTGGTTCTTCACGGCGAAGTAGAAGTTCAGGGGCACGAAGACCATCAGCGGGCCGCATATGATGATGTAATAGCCCCTGGCGAAATACATAATCAGGGCTATGAACCAGGCACCCACGGCGGCGGGGAAATATTTCCATTCCTTAAGCCAGAATATGCTGGAGATGCAGCCCGCCAGGATCATCCCTATGACCCACATAAAGTCGTGACGGTTAACCATTTGCATAAAGTAGCTCTTGCCGGCCTGCAGGTTGGCCACCGTCTGCGGGGTCTGGATGAAATAATCGTCCACGAAGGCGAGGAAGGCTCCCCTGCCAAGGAGATATATTACCAGCGGGGCCACTATGGCGGCGGCTCCGCCCACGGCCCACCAGAAGACGGGCCAGAAGCGGCGCTTTTCCCGGTAGAGCTTTATCAGCATAAACACCAGGAATATGCCTATCATCGCGCTGCTGTTGTACTTTATCATCAGCGTGCCGCCAAAGCACAGGCCCCACAGGAAGAAGGCCCGGTGCCAGTCCCTGTCCTTCAGGTCGTCGGAATAGAGTATCTTGCAGGTCTGCCACAGCGACAGGGCCATAAAGATGAAGGACGTGTCTTCGCTCTTGGTCTCGTAGTGCATCGAAGGGATGAAGAGGAACGGAACCGTGAGCAGGGTGATGATGGCGGCGGCTGTGCTGTTCTTGGTGAACAGCTTGACGGTCAGGAACATACACAGCAACGAAGCAATGTAGCCGATGCCGTCTATGATGAACATCCCGAAGTAGTCGCAGGGGCTGATGAGGTAGGCTATGCCGTATATGACCCAGAGCAGGGGGCCCTTCGAGTCGGCGAATTCGACATAGGGCACCATACCGTTCATCAGGGCCTTGCCACAGGTGAAGAACCAAGGGGTGTCGCGGCGGTCTATGTGGTCGCGGGAGAATATGAAATCGTGCATCGGGGAATCCTCGCACACGAAGTAATACCACACCGCAAAGGCAACCGCCACGAGGGCGAAGTATATCCAGTCTCTTTTTTTCATTACAGCAGGGTTGTGCCTATTTCGTAGCGGGAGGAGCGGCGTTTCTTGATGCCGGTGTACTCACCCAGGATGCCCAGTGCCAGTTTGGCTGACTTCCAGAAGGTATATGAAGGCTCGCCGGCGGCACGCTCCGCCCTTGCGTAATAGACCTTGGCTTCGGGGAAGCCCAGCTTGGGGACTATTGCGCGGAAGTAGATGTCCTCTTCGCCGTAGGTGGCGAGCTTGCGCATCGATTCTATGCCCATAAGGCGGAAGTCGGCGTGGTCGGGGATGACCTTCGAGCCTATCAGGCGCATAAATGCATAGAAGGCGTGGGCCGTGGTGCGCTTGAGGAAGGTGTCGGTGTCGCGGTTGTTGCGCACGCCATAGACCACCTCGGCACCCTCGGCGTGCTTGCGGACCATCTCGTAGATGGCGTCAGGGTCGTCCTGGAGGTCGGAGTCTATGGTGACGGTCGCGTCGGCGAAATCCCGGGCGACGAACATACCGGCAAGCAGGGCGGCCTGGTGGCCGCAGTTGTGCGCGAGTTTCACGCCGCCCACTCGGGGATCTTTCGCGTGGAGGTCTTCTATGACCTTCCAGGTGGTGTCCGTGCTGCCGTCATCCACTGCGATAAGGCGGCTCTGGGGGCTTATCAGGCCTTCCTTGCAGAGGTTGTCCATTATTTCCAGCAGGCGCTTCGCGCTGATGGGGAGCACTTCTTCCTCGTTGAGGCAGGGGGTTATTATGGCCAGTGTTATCATTGGGTTATATCAATTAGTTTTCTTGCAAGGTCGAGGAAGGCCAGGGCGTCGGGGCCGGAGCCCAGGGCGGCCGGTTCGCCGGCGTCGCCGCTTTCGCGTATGCCCTGAACGATGGGAATCTGGCCGAGGAGGTCTATTCCGAAATGCTCCGCCATCTTCTTCCCGCCGTCTTTGCCGAAGATATAGTATTTATTCTCAGGAAGTTCCGCGGGGGTGAACCAGGCCATATTCTCCACAAGGCCGAAAATCTTTCTGTTAATCTTTTCATTGCGGAACATATCCACTCCTTTTTCCACGTCGGCCAGGGCCACGTCCTGCGGGGTCGTGACCATCACGGCGCCTTCCATCGGGATGTCGTTCACCAGGCTTATGTGGATGTCGCCCGTGCCAGGAGGCATATCGATAAGGAGGAAGTCGAGGACGCCCCAGCGCACCTGCAATATCATCTGTTTCAGGGCGTTGCAGGCCATAGGGCCGCGCCATATGAGGGCCTGGCCGGGGGAAGCGAAATAGCCTATGGACATCCACTTGACGCCATATTTCTCAATGGGGAATATCAGGTCTTCCTCCGCCTCGGGCACTTCGCCTTCGGTGCCTGTCATTATCGGGACCGAGGGGCCATAGACATCCGCATCCGCAAGGCCGACTTTGCAGCCAAGGCGCGACAAGGCCACCGCAAGGTTCACCGCTACCGTGGACTTGCCCACGCCTCCCTTGCCGGAAGCGATGCCTATAATATGGCGGACATTGTTCAGCTCGTCCATAGTCAAGTCCTTGACTGACTTTTTCTTAGGCTCTTCCTTGGGCTTGCTGGCCGCCTTCACCTCTATTTCCACGCCGGCCGCGGTGTGGCGGTAGATGGCCGCACGCACGCTGCCGGTTATATATTCCGCCAGAGGGTCGCGATGCTCTCCGAAATCAATCTCCACGGTGACCTTGTTTCCCGTCACCGTGACGGCGTTCACCATCCCAAGCTCCACGATGTTCCTGTCCCCTTTCCCGGGGTGGAGCACCTCGCGCAGCATATCGTATATCTGTTCCCTGGTCATAGTCTTTACCTCCGTAGGATTAATCTTCATAGACCGGGCGGATTAAGCAGCCATAGCTACGATTTGTGGAGTATGTGCCTGCATTAAAACCATTAAAGAAAACTAGAGACCGCGCCGTACTCGGATCGCTCGTATCGAGGGATGAAGACCAGTACATGCAGATATCTTCATGTGTTTTATTATCTGACTTGTATCCACCGTCGGGAAGGAAAATATAATACTCACCTTGGCTTCCGTTATCGCCGGAGGCATGGATTTTTAACCCAGAATTCTCATATTTCTTATTCCAGCACTTATTCACGAGTTCTGCCCATTCGGCATCTGTCGGCATACGCCACTTGCTTCCGAGCATCACGTGGGCGGCATCGTCTTCGGGATCCAGAACTGATTTATTTACATTTTCGTCGGAACTGTTCGGGTCGTACTTGGAGAAAGGGCCTGATTCGCTGTTGCGCCACTTGTAGTTCGACCAACCATATTTCTCCTTCGGCTCCGTCTCGCCCCAGGCGAAGTAATCGCCTGGTATATTGGGGTAGGTTGTGCCCAGGTTGGTTTCCGCCCAGAACAGATTATACTTTGTCCCGTCCTCCCGGGTCATTCTTATGCCCATATCCACCGATCCCAAAGGGGGTAGTATATGTACCCAACAAGATGCCTCCACACCGCTGCCGTCATCTGCTTTCGCCGTAATTCTACAATCTCCGAAATGAACCGCAGTCACGGTGCCATCAGGCGACACCTTTGCCACCGACTCGTCGTCACTGGTCCATAGGAGAGCTTTATTGGTGGCGTTGGCCGGAGTAATCTCAGCCGTTATGACTGCCGGTTCAGTCTCCGCAAGCCTCACTTCAAGGGGGTTGGGACTAAGGGTAATGCCGGTGATGTCCACTGCCTGCCAGACCTTTACCAGGACCTCGCACTTGGCGGTGAAGCCGCCGTCCTCGCTCGTGACCGTAATGGTGGTCTTTCCGCTCTTTATGGCTGTCACAGTGCCTTCCGACACTGTTGCTACCGAAGGATCGGAGCTGGTCCAGGAGAGAGTCTTGTAGGAGGCATTGGCAGGGGTAAACGTCACTGTTATCTCTCCGGTCTCCCCCTCTGTCAGGGTAAGGGATGTGGGGTCAATCGAGATTCCGGTGAGCGGGACCCTGGCCTTCACGGTGACCGTGCAGGTGGCGGTTAAACCGCCGTCGTCGCTCTTGGCCGTGATGGTGGCCGTTCCCATCTCCAGGGCCTTCACGGTGCCTTCCGGCGACACCGATGCCACCGCGGAGTTGTCGATGCTCCAGAGCACCAGTTTATTGGTAGCGTCACTCGGCGACACGGTCGCCGATATCGTCCCGGTCCCTCCCTCGGGGAGAGAAAGCGCTGTGGGATTGAGGGTTATCCCCGTGACGGAAACCTTCTGCACCTGAGGTTCCTTCTTGCAACCAACCAGCACCAGAAGCACCACAGCCAGATATGCAATTCTTTTCATCTTACTATAAGTTAAGTCTATCAGCCAAAACAGGAGTTTGTCATCCAAACCCATAAAACAACCAAATTTCAGCATTTTGAGTGAAAAATGCAAAATAATTGACCGCCATCTGCCCGGAATCAGCCTTTTTTGCGCAGTCTGGCGCGATGGAAATGGCGCTCTCTATCAGGAATTGGGGCTTATTGCGCAGTCGAGGCGCTATTTGCGCGGACCCGTGTATGCACCCAGTAGCGGTGAGGATGAGGACGGAAGGCCAGCTTCCGGGAATGGGCGGCACCGGGCACTTGACCTCAAAACTCGGCGGCTAAAGCCGCTAGTCTCGAGTCCGGCTGTCGGTCATCCTGCTGACGCAGGACCGTGCCCTGCACAAGGCTCACGCACCCCACCGCACAAGGCCAACTCCATTCCCGTCAATGTCCTTCCGTCCTCATCCTCACCGAGCAAGGGTACCTCGTACAAAAACCCGGCGAAAAGTGCAAGGTCGGAGCAGATAGAGGCTCTTTGACAACAAGGGCTGGCCAAGTTTTTGGTCAGCCCCTTATTTGTATCAGAGTATATCCTTACTCGAAAGATTCGGTGAATGTCACGCGGCGAGCGCATATCTTTGCTTTTTCGGAATCGCTCGAGGGATGGTAACAGAACAGTACCGCAGAGGTACCTGTCTCGTCCGGAAGGACGGAGACTGTACCGAAGCGGTAATCATTGCTGTCACCTTCCATATCGTCAACGGTTTCCCAAAGCATAAAGCGACTGAAATCTTCCGACTCGGGAGTAACAGTCTTAAGAAGCTCTGTATCAGATATATAATACAGCCTCTCGATATATGCACCAATTGTTGAATAGGTCTGCTCCAGGGTATACAGATACTTGCCACTGCCTACATTGAAGACCTTTGAGGCAAGGATACGGTAATTGAAGCATTCATCGCTGACTTCGACCGTGGTTCCCTCCGCAGGATTATATATCTCAAAGTGGGAGGCGTGAAGGCCAGCCCAAGTGTCTTCCGGGTCGGTACCATACGTCGCTTCATCAACGATTGAAACATAAAGCGTGGGGTCATCCCAGGACTCCTGCTGCACTTCACCGGCCCACCAATCAGTGGGATAGGTCGCGGAAAGGATGGAAGAGGCAGGCACTCCGTCCGTGAACATAAACGTGTCATAGGCGGCCTGGATGGCAAGCCTTCCATAGAAATGACCGCAGGTTGCTATAACCTTGCCCTGACCGGAAACAAGGTTTCCAAGAACCTGCATCTTCTTTCCGCAATAGTAGGTAAGTCCTTCCTGATTCTGAGGATATTGCAGAGGCGAACCAAGGTATGCCCAATTACCTGTTGCGTTATCATACAGATCAAGCCAGAAACCAGCCTGGTCTGCATTCAGACGGGTCATTGCTATATGCCCGGCATCATCGGTATCAATAGCCCAGGTGTAACTTCTCGCTCCGTTCCAACCTCCTTCATACTGCTTCACCTCGTCGATGTAATTACCGGTCTTTGCGTCGTGGATACGGATACGGTTGTCTTCAGAATACGGAAGGACATTATCAAGCATATACAGATAATCCTTACCCCCTTCGCGATATGCCGCTATGGAACGGCCGCCCCAAAGCGTTGATTTGACGCCAAGGTCAACTCCGTTCTTAACCCACACGTCTTCAACCGAAGCAGTAACGCTGGTGGGGATTATAATCATGGGATCAGTCCTGACCGATACGATTGTCCATTCGGCCTTAGTCTTGCCATCCTCCGCCGTTATTGTCAACTTTCCTTCTTTTCCATCAAGATTGTAGGAATCCTTTAAATCGGAAGTGGCCCCATCGGCCAGAGTGAGTTCTATGACTACCTTTGTCAAATCAACAGGAGTCTGGTTGGTATAAAGAGCTGTAGTAGTGAGCGTTATAACGGATTTGGAATTATCCATTGTGGCCGTCAGTTCATCTTTCCCGCGCTCTTGCGAAGCAGACCAGGCGAGAATCCTCTTTATCGAGACATCCTTGGACAGTTCCTTGGCGGGTGCCTCTTCCTGTGGATTATCGACCTTCTTGCAGCAGACTAAAGCTGCTGCAAGAAGGAGTATAAACAGAATCTTCTTCATAACGTTACTCCTTTACGCAACGCACCTGCATCGCCTCTCCCCTGTACCAGCCCTTGCCGGCTTCTATATAAGCACCGAGGATATATGCGCAGGAACCAAATGCGCCCACTGTGCCGCGATCCCAGGACCAGGCACCTGAATACTCCCAAGCCCCGGTATTATAATGGATATAACCACTGTAGAGGAAAGCAATTGTTTCTTTCCAAACTACGGCGTGATGGGTGTCATCCGTGGTAACCACGAAATCTGCGACGGCAAAATTCTCATACAGCGTCTTGTCGGGGACGATGTATCCGGGAGGACACGGGTCGTTGACAGACTTGGAACCACTTACAGCGCCCCAGGCATCAGCATCCTGCTTATCCTGAACAACCGAGAGCCAGTCACAGGTTGTATCGTCCATACCTTTGATGAAAGTGGTAGGATGGGCTACGGCATATGCATAGGCAGTACCAGTTCCGTCAATGACGCCAGCATCAGTATTGGCGACCGTGGAGAATCCTCCGTCAGCTACACAATACTGCGAAGGAAGAGGGTCTTTACGTCCCCACTGATAAAGCATACCGAATGAGTATGCATCATTGGAAGGCCAGTCGATGTAACCAAGGCTATACTTCATCACCTTTGAGCTGCCAACTTCGACTTCAGGAAGATTCTTGATAGACCATATGTGCCAGGACCACAGGATGTTACCGGAGTCATCCTTGACGGCTATTCCGGTGTTTCCTTCGGTCCCCGTTGCGGTAAAGCACACATAACCGTCCTCGAGTGTCACGTCCTCTCCTACTATGGAGTTGAGACCACCGAAGATGGTGTATGCCCATATAACTCCAGCCTCTGATCCTGAAACGGCATCGGATGAATTGCCTTTTACCGCCTTGAACTTGTAATTGCCTGCTTCGCTTATGATGTAGCAGTTTGCAGTTCCATTGGCGCTGAGGTCAACGTAAGATACAGGCTCCTCTGAAGGCTCTGATGACGGTTCCTCGGAAGGCTCTTCAGAGGGTTCCTCAGACGGTTCTTCGGAAGGCTCGACAGAGGGCTCGACAGAAGGTTCTTCCGAGGGTTCCACGGAAGGCTCAGCAGAAGGCTGCTCTGAAGGATCCTGCTTGGGGGCAGGCTCGGGTTTGGGGGTACAGCCAATCATCGCAAATATCAATGCGATGACAAGAAGGGTGTAGAATTTCTTCATAATAATAGAGTTTATAGTGTTATCGTATAGTTTATTCAAGCATCCATAGATTGGAGGACAGGCTTGTGGCCATATCCAGTGAGGAAGTTAAATCCCAGTAGCTGGTCTGCTTACCAACCAGATATTCGGTGGCGCCAATCCATGTCTCAATCCAGCCGCACAGAGTGCACCAGGCGCCCCAGCCGTTATCGGCATTGGAAGCCCAGTAATCCCATCGGCCGTAATCAAAAGCGCGGAACCAGGCCCCGTCAAGGTTGGGATGGGCATCGCTCCTGACTTGTATCCGTACAAGGAAATCCGCAAGTCTGCCTGCAGCCTCGATATAATCTTTTTCACCTGTTGCCCGCGCAGCTTCATTCAGTGAGAAGAACCCGAAATTACAGGTGTAGAGCATATCGGCAACCGGGTCCCCGTTGATGGCAATAAGAGATGCCTCATTCTTGCCATATTCGGCATTGGACGAAATAAGAAGCTTGTTTTTATCGAATTCGGCCGTTCCCAATTCTTCGCGTATTGCACCGCATTCGTCCTGGCATTGCAGGAAACGCCGCACTACCCTATCGAGCCATTCGCGGTGCAAAGGCGTATCCTCAACCCGGACCAGCCACGCCAGCGGAAGGATCATCCGTGCCCGTTCCTGCTGAATACCATTCTGAACAGTCCAATCCGGATAAAGGTCCATCATTATGGAAATACCCTTCTTGGCCTTTTCAAGCAGGGGAGCATATCCGGTGCGGCCATACAGCCACAAATACAGAGCCCACATCCACGACTCGAAATGAGGTGACGGATTCCTGAAGCCTGGCCTTGACGCATACCATTTCCAGCCGTTTTTGACAATATCGTGTTCAAACAGGCAACTCCCTATGAATCCGTCGTCGCTGGACAGGCGGAAATTTGAAAGTATATTCTGAACGACGAGGTCGTTCCAGCGATTATTGCCCAGAAGAGCCTCGGCACCGATTACACCAAGTATGCAGCGGGCATTGTCATCATTGAAGAAAGCCCCTGGATGGGTATTCGCCCATCCTAGAAGGCCGAAAGAAGGCGACGTCGGATCTGAGCGCAAGTCATCTCTGAAAACAGACGTATAGAACAGATAATCAAGAAGTCTGTCTGCAGTATTCCTGTATTTTTCATCTCCTGTAGCAGCATAGGCCGAAGACAGGAGAAATGCACTCTCGCCGTGCACGTCGGCACGGACGAAGTACCTGTATTTCTGAGTTCCGTCAAAACTTATTTCTGATGCGTGGCCTTCCATAACCCCTCGGCAGCCATCTCCCAGAAGCATTCTGTCGGTAATGGGCTCTCCGAAGAAACGGTTGGGGTCTCCCCCCTGGGGCTGATACTTTTTCAGCAGCGCCTTTTCCCAGGATGGATGTATCAGAAGCCTGGCATTCCAGAACCAGTCGGCAGCCCGGACCACAGCTTCTTTCCTAGAATGGGCTGTCACTATATCATTTCTTGAGGCAGACGGCCTCGGATCAGAAAGGAAAGTCTTGATTTCAAAGGACTTGCGACCAGAAACATAGGCAAGGACATATTCAAGTATCTTCTTCCAGCTGTCTGATGGGCCATATCTCCCGGTGAAGCAATTGGAAAATGACGTAGCTGCTACAAGAGAGCCCCCCTGAAGGAATAATAGGGGCATACTGTCGGTTCCCTCAAGACCAAACACAGCATTATCATATCCTGCGACCTTGGCAAGCACCATCAGAGGATTCTTTGCATCCGTCCTGACAATATGGCAACCGCCCATACCTACGATACTCAGGAGGGGCAATCCAATACGCTTATCGGTAACTACCCCGCGCTCAAGGTCTGCCGTATATACTTCCGGGGAAGAACCGTCCGGAAGGACGGAAGGGTATTCGACGAACAAACGTATCCCCTTGTTCCTGAATGACTTCCAAAGCGTAAAATCGGTCTTGCGCAGCGGATATCCACGAGCAACGATTATGGCTCCGTCGCCTCTTTTTAGCCTTCCGAGGGCTTCATCTGCGGTGGAGCATATCTCGACAGGGACGCCGGCCTCCTGCAGAAAAGCAGGCCATATGCTTCCTTCGTCCCCAACCACCGCAACTTTATGCTGCGCCAGGGCCAGGGCCGGAAGGAAAACAGCTATCAATAATAGTCTTTTCATCTGCATTTCTTTATATTGCCATATAATTCCGCCACCTGGTCGACTGCCGGAGAGAAGTACCCTTTATAAACCTGTCCTTTCTTTATCATACCATAGAAAGAAGGAGTTTCAGGCTTTCCTGCGCTATTGGCGTGAAGGATATGAAGGTCACAGGAATAACCGCCGAACTTCGGCGTCATCATCCCTTCCGGAAAACGCGAGGATATGGCTTTGTGGCATTTTTCGATACGTCCTGGAAGGGTGGGATCATTCGTTTTAGCGTCATCTCCGGGGCAACCGTAATGATATTCGTCTACAGGTTTGTCATAGTCCCAGGCTACGGGTATCATATCATAAACAATTCGGCGCTCTTCGCCGTTTACTCTTTCGTCTACCCAACTTTCAAGTAGAAGACGGCCATATAGATTGGTTCCGTTAAAATTGACCGGGGCCTCCCACAACTGATCCGTAATCCCTTGACATTCAGCCGTCCACGTATCCTCCACCCCGGATTTACAACTCGGGCTTAAAGGCTCACCCGGTTGTAGCCCGACACGGACCAGGCAATCTCCGAGTGCAGCCTTGATGGCAGCCATTTGGTTTTCCTGGGACGTTCCTTCGCCTTGGCGGATATAAACGTCATATATCCCGATCTCCTCTGCGCCATTATCTTTGCACCACTGGCCAAGGCCTATAATTTCAGCATCTGTCCAGTTCATCGAGGATGGGGTACCATAATTCTCCAGGACAAACGTCGGCACGATCTCCAGGTCATAATCGTCTGCAGCTTTCCTCCAGTTTAAATAACAGGACTTGAAAGCCTGTTCCTCAAACTGGCGATGGTAAACCAGGTATAATTTATCCCCGTTATAAGTCTGGGACAGGACTTTACAGGCAGAAGCTATCTCCTGCGCAGAAGGCGTCGGACCTTCAGGAAGGGACTCATAATCCCTCCAATACCCCCTTTTGCTGCTATGGGCGTCAGGGATGTCCATATCTACCCAGTACGAAAGTTCGAACCCTTCGTGTACGGAAGGGGATGAGCAGGCGGCCATCAAGCACGTAGCCAGGAATGCCAGATAGTGTCTTTTCATTGTCCGACTTCTTTATTTACAGATTCATACACCTGGGCTATCTCATCGATTGCCGAAGCGAAATATCCCTCATACTTCTTGCCTGTACGGACAGCCTTATAGAAGTTGACCTTATCCCTCTGGCAGCCGGAGCTATTGGCGTGCAGTATCGTAAGGTCACAAGAGAAACCACCGAAGATATCACTGAGATAGCCATCTTCGTAATGGCTTTTGATTGCATCGCGGCATAGCATAAGACGCCCGGGGATAGGAGGATCGTTATACAGGGCATTGTCTCCGGGACACACATATCCGTATGAGTCCTTTGCCGTCGTTTCCTCATAATCCCATGCGACAGGTATGAGATCCCAAGTTATCGGTCTTTTTTCAGCTTTCACCCTTTGGTTCACCCAACTGTCCAGAAGATTCTTTCCAACCATTTGACCACCGGAAGGATTGGACCACAGTTGATTTGTATTCCCCTGACATTCAGCAGTCCAGGTATCCTCAACTCCCCTTTTGAAACTGGAGTTCATCGTCACGTTAGGCTGGAGGCCTACGAAGACGAGACGGTCTCCTACAGCAGAGACAAGGGCTTTAAGCTGACGGTCCTGGGGACTGCCAGCTGTCTGTCTGGAGTAAACATCGAATATTCCGAATTCCTCCGATATCTCCTCTCTGCACCATTTCGCCAGGGAAACAAGCTCTTCCTCGGTGAAGTTGAGTCCGCCATCGTTCGAATAATCCTGGAGCAGGACCGTGGGAACAATCCGTATGCGGTTTTCTTCCGCTGCGTCTTTCCACATCTTCCACACTTCCTTGGCTTTTTCTATCTCGAACTGCCTGTGATAGAAAACATACAGGAGATTCGCCTTATAGGTTCCCGCCAGCATCTTGGCTCCCTTGGTGATATATGTAGGGTCCGGGACGCTCTCAGAGGAGAAGTCTGAGTATTTATACCAATAGCCCCTCCGATGGAATCCAAGCATATCACAATCGACCCAATATGAGAGTTCGACCTTATACTCAGGAATATCCTGAGAGGGCTCTTCAGACGGTTCCACAGAAGGATCAGCCGACAATTCTTCCGAAGGATCTCCGGAAGGACCTGAAGGCGTAACGTCCGGCTTAGCTGAAGGGTTACAGCCTATCACCAATATGGCAAAAGCCAACAATGCTATCCTTTTCATAAATCCAAATCTACTGCTGGTGCATAATTATACCTTGCCGAGGGAGCATCTGAAATTGCTCCTACCCGGAACCAATATTTCCTGCCCGGCCTGATAAACTGGCTCTCAGAATAATCAAACACTATTGTGTATGTCGCCGGAGCATCCAGTTTCATACCTCCTATCGTCAGTTCGCGGCTTTCCACGCATAGGTATGCTCCGACATTTGGCTCGGGATGGACGAAAAGCCCGGCCTTCATAACACCCCTTTCCTTATTGACTGTCTCTACTGTGAAAGTAGCTGATACTTTGGTGCTTCCGCTACTGATTATATTAACGTTGGAAATACGTATATAAGGGTCCACCTTGAACGTATACTCTGTCTGCCCGGAGACTCTTATCTTCAAGGTATCAACCGGCTCGAAATTGGTCTGGACGGGGATTATCTTATAATCTCCAGCGAACATCTGGCCAATGCGGAATGACCCATCGTTGCGGATGACGCCCGACTGCAGGCCAGTATAACCATTTTCATAATAGTGCAGCAGGGTTCCGTTCACTATGTCGGACTGGACCGGCTCACCTGTGGAGGAATCCTGGATGACGCCTTGGAACGAACTGTCGGGAGCGGGATAATTATCCAGCTTGCAGGCGGTAAGCAGAATCAATGCGGCTACCGCAGTATAATGTAACGTTCTCATAATCAATAGTTAGGATTCTGTATCATTCCATTGCTCGCAATTCCCGGTATAGGATGGTAATAATACTGGTCCAGGAATGTATAGCGGATAACCCTCTGGATGTCGGACCGTATGAAGATATACTGAGGCGGATCCGTCCTGAGATCCAGCACCGGCAGAAGAGCGTGCATCATAGAGTTGTTGAACATCTCGTGCATTTCACGGCGCCTGTACAGATCCCAGAAACGCCTGTTTTCAAATGCCATTTCGACCCGCCTTTCTCTCTGGACATTTTCAGCAGTGAGGGCAACGTCGGTGGTGTGGGCGGCCCTGTGACGCAGAGCGTTTATCGCATCCGTCGCCTTGGCTACGCAGCCATCTTCAGTTATTCCGCTTTCAGCAACCGCTTCCGCATAATTAAGGAGAACCTCGGCATATCTCATATCAATATAGTCCGTCAGTGAGTTGCTGTAGCCATAAAGGGTGGGAATCCTGCTGTCGAGGAATTTCTTGAACGAGAATCCCGTGCGAGTGTAGTTTCCTCCCTGTGTGTCAAATCCGGAATAATCAGTCTTGTTCTGTGCACCGAAAACATAATATTTGGTATCACCCTTGGTGAAAGGATTTCCGGAGAATATCTCGGGTGTGCCATCAGGCAGTATCAAACCGGCTTGGATAATAATCTTTGTTTTTTTCCACGTGGTGCCCGGCAGGATGACTGTTCCCCAGAGACGGGCGTCTTTTCCCTGGAATATTCCATAGGGTTCAGCGAAATGACGGTAGTTGCGGTCAGCCTTGAAACCGCTGAAATCGGTGGCGTCATCGGCCGCGTCCGACGTTACTATCACTCCGTCCTGACCCGGGTTATCATAGTATTCGTAGGCGTCCACCAACTCGATATTCGGATTCATACGGCCCGGATGCGGCCAGCCGTTGGCTAGTTGCGAAGGGCCATAGTAAATATTGTAGTTGTGTCCGTAACCAAGTGTAGTATAGCCTTTTACGAGTATACACTCTTCAGGGGCATTCTCCGGGTCTTCAAAGATAAGACGATAGTTTTCGGCTGCTTCATCAGCATCTGCCGGAGTTGGGCAGTGAAGCGAGAAAGGACCTTTGTCAATAATCTCCGCTCCGGCTTTAATGACTGCCCTGTAGTATTTCTCAGCCATAGATGCCGGGACGCCTACGAGCTCCTGAGTAACAGCCTCTCCTGACAGGGTCACTTTCCCTCCGAACTTTGCAATGGAAGCGGCGTGAAGACCGGCCCTGGTCTTAAGGGTAAGTGCCACCCACCTGGTTGCCCTCCTCTGTCCGTCGGGCCAGGTTTCAGGAAGATTCGCGGCTGCGATATCACATTGCTCCATTATATAATCCCAGACCTCATATTCCTTATTCCTGGGAACCTTGAGCGACTCTGCGTCTCCTTCCCATTGCTGCACTTTTTCTATGATGGGAACACCGCCGTAGCGGATTACAAGGCCATAATAGGCATAAGCCCGGATGAATGCAACTTCACCTACTATGTTTTTCTTGTCATCACTGGTGATAGAGTTCAGGCTGGGAATGGCTTCTGCGAGCGAATTGACGTCCCTGATCAGTTTGAAAGCATCTTCAAACCAAAGGAAATAGGACATATTGAGCTTGTCAACATACTCAGAATGTGTCGCTTCGTCGGTGAACATCGCGGGAACCATATTCCACCCATACCACGAATTGAACGAGTAGCGCATGTAGTTGAAATCCTCTATCGGGAGCTGACTGTAAAGACTTGCCATATAGAGTTTTACTCCCTCAGGATCAGAGAACAGGGTCTGCCCGTCAATCTTGTCCAGGGGCTCCAGGTCGAGAATCTTTGAACATCCGGCTCCGGAAAGCAATGTCACAGCCACAAGGCTTTTGTATATTATCTTTCTCATAATCAGAATTGGATGTTTATGCCCATATTGAAACTACGAGTCACAGGATATGTAAAGCCCATACTGTTGGCTCCTTCCGACTTCTCGGGGTCGAATGCCTTCACGAAGGGATCGCATATTGTGAGAAGGTTGTGTCCGGACAGGAATACCCGGAAGTTTCTCCAGGTGTATCCCAGTTCAACACTCTTAAGACGAAGATATGATGCGTCACGACGCCATATCCTGCTTTCATAGTAATTGGATCCGGCATTGGCCACAAGTCTCGTAGCAGGCCACGTGCCCGGAATCCACGCACTGGAAGCGTCGTAAGGATCTTCCTGATGCCATCTGTCATAGAAGTATGCCGGAGTATTGAGGTCATATGCCAGAGCTTCCGCATACACGCCTGAATAGCGTATCGTATATAAGCCTGCGCCCTGGAGGACCATAGATGCGTCAAAGCCCTTGTAGGCGGCCCTGAACGTCAGGCCGAAATACATTTTCGGGGTACCGTTGAAGAAGAGCGGGAGGGTATCATTGCCGTCAATTACTCCGTCTCCGTTGACATCCTCATAGCGGTAATCTCCCGGGAGGATCTTCGTATTGCCGTTCACGCCACCCTGGATCGGAGCACTGTCTATTTCTTCCTGACTCTGGAACTGTCCTATGACATTATATCCCCACAGGACATCGTTGAAACGCCACGCCGTGTCTCCTCTCCAATGAGATGAACTTGAGACAGGTTCGGCCTCCTCGATATATTTATTCATCGTTCGGACATAGTTGAATGTGCCCGTCACTTCATAGTCAAATCCTCCTATGGATGATTTCCATCCCAACGACAGGTCAAAACCGCGCACGAGGTCACTGTTGAGATTTTCCTGCGGGAGTGTGGCTCCGAAGGAATTTGGAAGGGTTGTCAACCTGGTCGTAAGAAGGCCGGAGCGGTCCCTCTGGTAGAAATCGACTTCCATATTGAGCCTGTGGCCAAACAAGGCAGCGGTCAGGCCGATATCCTTGGTATTGGATACATACCAGGTCAGGCGCTCGTTGGTTATAGCGGGCGATGATGCTCCATCCGTCCATTCACCGTTCACAAATTCATACCCGGCACCATTGCCTAACGTATAAGCTGATATATACTGGAATGGCTGTCCGGCATCTTCACCGACAAGCCCTATTGAGCCCCTGAGCTTCAATTCGCTGATCCACGAGACATTTTTCATAAAAGGCTCGTTCGAAATACGCCATCCGGCGGATACTACAGGGAAGAACCCCCAGCGGTGTGACGGGGCATAACGATATGAGCCATCCTCACGGAACGAGAATTCAAGAAGGTATCTGGAACGGAAATCATAGTTAAAACGGCCTATCACAGAGACACTTGCCAGCTGATTCTCCATACCACCGTTTTTCATATTGTTCAGACTGGCCATATCTACCTGGTCCTTCGTGAAAAAGCTGTATTCGCGTGTAAGGTCTCCATATCTGCTGAAGGCCTGGTGTTGTTCATAGACAAGGGTTCCTTCGACCTTATGGTCTCCGCCAAAAGTCCTGTCGTAACGCAGTTGTGCCTGAAGGGTCAGCATATCCCTGTCGGTAAACTGCTCCGTAATCTTGGAGGGGCTGTTCTTTGTAACGAAGGAGTATTCGTCCAGGTCGCTGTCGTAGGTGTACAATTTATATGATTTGCTCACGGTCTTCACTCCGGTATAGTAACTCTGATAATTACCGGTCACTTTGGCGTGAAGGCCTTTGACATACTGGAAATCATAATTGAGGGACATCGACAGGTTGAACTGTTTATTGCCGGTTTTGACATATCCGGTCCTTTCAGAATCAGCAAGGACCACAGGATTGAGAAACGTCTGCCAGGAAGGATAATCAGTGTTTCCTCCTATGAAAGGTGTACTGTCGGGCAGACAGGTCACTGCGGCATAATAGACATTGTAATAACCCATTGACGGGGCGTACTTATTGTCATACATCGCCGACATATTCGCATCGAACGACAGTCCGCCGACCAGATGTGCAGACACGTTGGTGCGGAAATTGAACTTGTCATAATCTATGTCCCCTGTCTTGAGAAGACCGGTTTCACCGACGTAACCGAGACTGCTATAGTAGTTGATCTTCTCGTTGCCGCCGCTCACGGAAAGGTTGTGCTGCTGCTGGGTGGAAAACTTTTTAAGGACCTCGGAACACCAGTCGGTCGATATTCCTTCCCTTTGGGAGGCAAGCTGCTCCTTGGTAAAGTAAGGGGAACTTCCTGCATTGATGTCAGCTTCATTTCGCAATGTGGCCCATTCTCCCCGTGTGCACATGCGGGGCATATTGGTAGGGGTCTCTAGACCAAAGGTGTAACTGTAATTCACCCTGGTACGGCCGGCTTCTCCACGTTTTGTCTTAACCAGGACCACTCCGTTCGCGGCCCTGAGGCCGAAAATGGCAGCCGACGCGTCTTTTATCACGGATATGCTTTCAATGTCGGATGGTGATATCCTCTGAAATTCAGCAGCACCCAGATCGGAGGGGACGCCGTCGATAACATACAGCGGAGCTCCGAAGCCGCGAACGTTGATCGAGGTATTATAATCTCCTGGCTCACCGCTATTCTGACGTACCTGGAATCCTGATATCTTTCCGGCAAGGCTCTCAGACAAGCTGGTATGCACCGTCGTAACGATCTCGTCATCAACGATATTTGATATAGCTCCCGTCAGGCTTTCCTTCTTTCTCGAGCCATACCCGACGAACACCAACTGCTCCAGGGCTATGACCTCAGCCTCCATCACGACATTGATCTGCAAGCCAGTGCCGAGAACGACAGAAGTATCTTTAAATCCCAGACAGGAGAACGTAAGTAAAGTGCCACGAGACCCTGTGACAGATACTTTACCGGAAATATCAGTTACAGACGGAGTCTTCGAACCGTCAATGAGCACCAACACTCCGGGAAGGGCTTCTCCAAGTCGGTCGGTTACACGGATTGTATAAACGGATTCCTGCCGGCCTCCTGGCTTTGAAGGTTCTATCACGATCTTGTTGCCTACTATGGCATACTCGACGTCCGAGCCTTCAAGCAGTATCTTCAAGGCAGAATCCAAGGTATGGAGACCTGCTGGAACAGTCACTTTCCGGCCAACATTAACTAGTGTCTCATTATAGGCCAGTGAATATCCCGTCTGTTTTTCAATCTCCACAAATGCCTGTTTGACAGTCATTTCGCTTTTTAAAAACGAAACCGTCACCTGTGCCGCTGCCAGTGAAGGGAAAAAGACGGCAAGAAAACCAAGCAGAATTAGCAATCTTTTCATAACGCGGATTAATAAAGCCAGGCAGTACCGTCTTCTATCTTGTATTTCATTCCCGGAATAAGGCGGGAGAGGATGGAGAGAAGGTCGTCAAGCGTTTCGAAATTATCAAAACGTGCCGTTATGCACGCTTTGGAATACTTATCGGAGCGATTGCAGAGCACCTTGACGTTGAACCGGCGTTCTACAGTGCTTATGATATCCTCGATGGAAGCTCTCTCAAAACAGACCTGGCCATTACACCATAGGGTGTAATCCTCGGCCCTGACCCCTTCCACTCTGAAACTACCGTTTTCCCTTGAATACCTGGCCATCTGGTCTTCATCCAACACTATTTCTTTTGCAGGGCTTATTATCTTCACGCTTCCCTCCCGCAAGACTACGGACGAAGTCTTGCTGCCGGGATATGAAGTAATGTTGAAAACCGTTCCCAAGACCTTGACATCAAAGTCGGCCGACTTTACCACAAATGGGCAGGACGGGTTCCTGGTCACGTCAAATGCCGCTTCCCCGTCGAGATAGACCTCGCGCGAGTCCCCGCAGAAAGACTCAGGATAAATGAGCATTGAACCAGCGTTGAGAATCACTTCCGTCCCGTCAGGAAGATATACCGTCTTAATAGTTCCATATGGCACATAGCATTGGAGCATCTGCACCGGGACAGGCTGTTCGACAACCTCGCGGGGACGGAAAGCAAGAGCCGCCACGAGGAGTATAACTGCCGCCGCTCCAGCCCATACCAGAAGATGACGCCAGAAGAGAACCCTGCGCATCAGCCTGGCATAGGCTTTGGTCTGCTGAGAGTCCGTGGAGGTGGAAACGGCGGCGTCCCAGACAGATTTCATAGCCGCCTCGGACAGGTTTGGGGTCTGTACTTTATCTTTCATTGCAGGGTATTTCTGCAATAAAGACGTTAAGAAAGGAGCAGTGCCCCCAAAAACATAAGGGATAATTTACGGATTTCCCTGTTAGCAAGATTGATCTGGTTCTCTACCGTCTTGCGGGATATGCCAAGGCGTCGGGCTATTTCCTCATTGTCGAAGCCCATAAAACGGCTCATGACAAATATCTCACGGCGGCGTCCAGGGAATTTGTCGACCGCCTTGCGGATTGTATCAAGCTCCTGACCTGCAACTATTTTTCCTTCTATGGAGGTCCACCCGGCATCTCCTTCGGATATACTCTCCAACGGAAGGGTGTTATGGCGGGCATTCTTTCGGAACCAGTCGAGGACCGCATTGCGGGACATTGAGAAAAGATAGCTGTCGAGGTCCACGATTTCACACAGGCGTGAGCGCATCTTCCACAGTTTGACGAACACTTCGAGACAGATGTCTTCCGCCGTTACGATGTCCTTGGTATAGACCATCGTGAAAGACAGGACCTTTCCATAGAATTCACTGAATATCAACGAAAAAGCCTGCCCATCATCCTTGGATGCCAGCTCTTTGAGAATTATTTCTTTGCCCTTTTCCACAAGTGCAAATATAGTAATTACAAATCAGTTATCCTCAACACGGGAGGAACTTTTCCTGCCAGAATATCCTCTTCCCGGAAAGAACAGAAGAAAATGTCCATATCCTTGTAACGGGACCTGTCATACGCCATTACGATAGTTCCGTCATCAATCTGGCAGGCTGACGGATAGGATGTCTCCGGTCTTGGATCGATGACGACCTTATACGGCCAGGTGCGACCGTCGTCATCGGAAAGGGCCGCCGTCATATGGCTTCTGTCTTCGGCATTATTGTATAGAAGAAGCAATCTGCCAGATTCCAGCTTCATTATTCTAGCTTTGGATGATGGGCTGGGGCCAATTCCCGGAACAGGCTCAAAATCCGTCCAGCTTTTTCCTGCGTCGAAGCTATATGCTCGTCGAAGCCCCCCGCGGAAACGCGCAATGCTCATAAGGGAGCCGTCTTTCAGCAATGTGAACTGATGTTCGTCAAAATCATACAGGGAATAGTCTTCGTCTCTCATCCGGGAGAACTGTTTGAACCGATCTCCACTGCGCAGATAAACATATGTTCCCCTTTCCGGATTTCGCTTGTAAACCAGACGGTTAAGATGATTCATAGAGCATCGGTAAATAGGATACATAGCCTTGCCGTCGGGAAATTCCAGCGGCGGATTGATCATCAGTCCATATGCTATGAACCAGGGTTTGTCATATTCCATTTTCTCCCCGTTCCACCTGATCTTTATCTCGTGGGAAGATGTCCTCGGATCAATCTGGTCTCCTTCAGCAGATATGGTCACGGAGTATTTCAAACGTATTTCTCCCTTGGAATCCCTCCAGAGAACTCCGTCCATAATTCTCATTATGGACGGATCTTTGGGTGAAATGGTTAGAACGTCCCTTTTCCAGGTACGGCCCATATCCTCTGATATGGCCACAGTCAGATAGTTCCCCATCTCCTCATCCCTGCCTCCTGCATTCCACACCTCGTATATCAGGCTGCCATCTGAAGTCGCCGCGATGGATGGGACTGCCTGCCAGTATAACGGCCCTGTCTCGGGGCGGCTGCCTGTAATTATTACGCAATCATTTCGCAGCGTATCATCCGGATAGATGCCTTGTGGTTCAGGATCTACCGTTACCCCATATGGGATGGAATATGGTTTCAGCCAGTCCATGTACATCCGATAAGCCATATAATCAGTGTAGAGTTTTCTTGAGGCGTCTTCACCGACCTGAGGGTGGAAGGATGGATTGCTGAATACACCGGGGTACTGGTAGCAAAGTACCTTCTCGAAGCCCGTAAAGGTATTGAGATCGTCTTTAATGGAATTAATACTTCGGGGACTCAAGGACCCGTCAGGATTAAAGGTGAATGCTTCAAGATCCATCCACAGGTGACAACCGGCATTATCGCACCATTGCTGGAGCTTTGAAGCAGCTTCTTTCGCGGAGAGATCTCCTTCTTCCATACGGGAAAAACCGAAAGGGCAGAGGATATCCAGATATTTTAGGAGCTCAGCATAAACAGCATCGCATCCATTTATGCCGAAACAATTGGTAGCCAGCATTATAGGTTTGGCTGGGGCCAGTTCCTTGCAGAAAGAGGAATATTCCCTGAAAAAAGATATCATCTCTGCGGCATACTTTCTCCCATCTTCCGGATTCTTTTCCCAGTTATCCAAGGACCCTCCTGCCTCTTCTGAGACGTAAAAGCCATAGAATGATTCGTGATGGCCATACCTGTCAAGGATATCCTCGGTAACTGTCTTATGCCACTCCAAGGATTCCTGGCTATAGTCAAACCAGGCATATAGTCCTATTCCAGGAAAAACCGACATTCCAAGCCTGTCAGCCTCTTCCATTATGGCTTCAAGCGGATCTTCGCAAGCGATCTCCACTCTTGAGTCAACAATCTCTGTCGGATAATATGCCGCCCCATCGTAGGTTTCAGCAGTCATATCGTGATGGTTCACATATGCATCTTTCCGGAATAACTCCTGAACGACCACCACATCCATCCCTATGTGGTGCATTGCCCTGATCACTCCCTTCCAATCATCGGCTGTAAGTTTCCTGATGTCTTTATTCCAATGAAGCGCTTCCTGCTCACTCCAATGATACAGTCCTGTCCAGGCACCATCAATAGTAAGTGGTGACCGCACTTCAGAGGGGACTATTTCGATAGGGCGAATCAATGTAGTGGTTTTCAAACCTTTGGATATTTCTGCCACAACCTGGTACTTACCACTGAGACCTTCTGTAAAAAGGGTGTCCCTGACTAGAAGTGAACTTTCAGGGGCAACTTCTACCTTTTGGCTGGACAATATTCTTCTGCCTTCCGAATTGCGAAGAACGAGACAGACGTCATAGACAGTGCTTGTTTTGTCTTTATTGATTATTCCAGTACGGATATCAACATTAGTTTTGTCGGTAACGTTTCCCGCAGGCACAAGGACCATATCTATTCCCTGCAAGCCCGAGCAGGCAACAGCAAAAAAGAGTAAAAGGCAATATATTTTCTTCATATATATATGACGCACGATATGACACTTTACACCTATAACCCCGGCTCCAACCATAAAATTCTTTTCGATTCTTCAAATTTCAGGTTAAAGTATTTGCCTCCAGGATAAGAATTATGCTTTTTTCAGCCATTTCGGAGAGTACGAACCACACCCCATTCTTTTTCCGGATTTATTGCTATACTTTTGTATCCATACATAAACTGAAGTCGTATGGAAAAGACCAAAAAAACTACGTCATCCGGGCAGGAAGTCCGCCCGTTTGCGAACCTTATGATGGACACCGCCTTTAAAATCTCTTTCGGAAAGGAAAGTGGAGGGCAGAATATGATTTATCTCCTTGAGAAACTGTTGCCAGGGAAGCATATCACGGAGATTGAATACACTGATAAAGAGCATCCGGGCTTGTTTCTTTCGGAGAAAAAATCTATCTTTGACCTTGAATGCAAGGCGGGCGACGAGAGTTTCGTTGTGGAGATGCAGGTGCAGAAGAAATCCTCGTTCCAGGACAGGGTTCTGTACTACTCGACTTTCTTGCTGCGGGAGCAGTTGATGACGCCTTTGGAAGAAATCCAGGCCCTGACGACGGAGAAGAAGAAGGAGATAGCAGACTATAAGTTGAGGCCAGTGTACCTCGTGAGCATAGTAAACTTCAAGCTCAAGCACCAGAGTGCTGAGGCCCTGGATGAAGGCTTGATAAGCCGTTACTCGATAAGGAACGAAAATGCGGATGAGAATATGACCGAAGCTCTGCACTTCGTTTTCCTGGAGTTGGGCCGGATGACATATGGCCCGAAAGAAGATTACAAGTGCAAGAACCCGCTGGAGCGTCTGGCCTTTCTCTTTAAGAATGGGGAGGAATTGACCCACCTGCCGGAGAGCTTCGAAAAGGATAAAGAAATATTGGAATTACTTAAGAGTATGGAGATTATGAAATACACTGACGAACAGCGCCGCCGCTACGAGGCTGAAATTTTCGCCACCCTCGAGAAAAACTCCGAGCTCAAAGCCGCCCGCGACGACGGAATCGAGGAAGGATTCGAGAGAGGTGTTGAAAAAGGCGTTCGTACGGTTGCCCAGAATCTCAAAGCCTCAGATATCCCACCGGAAACCATTGCCCGGGTCACCGGCCTGACGCTGGAGCAGATAGAGGCTCTTTGACAACAAGGGCTGGCCAAGTTTTTGGTCAGCCCTTGTTCTGTATATATCCTTTTCCCTACCGGACGATCTTCATTTCGTCGAGGAGGTAGCCGGCGCCGCCGAATTTGTCCATTATGAAGAGGACGTAGCGGATGTCCACGCAGATGCACCTCTGCAGGTCGGGCTCGAACATCACGTCGCTGGACATTGACTCCCAGTTGCCGTCGAAGGCGAGGCCGATGAGCTGGCCTTTGGCGTTCATAACGGGGCTGCCGGAGTTGCCGCCGGTGATGTCGTTGTTGGTGAGGAAGCAGGTGGGAAGGTTGCCGTCCTTGTCGGCATACTGGCCGTAATCCTTTGCTCTCCAGAGGGTTTTGAGCCTGGCGGGGACGCGGAACTCATAGTCGTCCGGGTTCTCCTTCTCCATCACGCCGTCGAGGGTGGTGTAGTGCCTATAGAGCACGCCGTCCTTGGGGGAGTAGGGCTTCACCGTGCCGTAGGTGAGGCGCATCGTGGAGTTGGCGTCGGGATATGATGGCTTGCCGGCATTCCATTCCAGGAGGCCTGCGGCGAAGGCCTTGGAGCCTTTGGCCAGCTCCTCGCGGGAGCCCATCATCGCAGGATAGTAATTCATTATCTTGCCCACGACTGCGTTGTAAAGGGTCAACGCCGGGTCCTCCTCGGGAAGCTGCTCCATAGCGGCGGCTTTCGCGGGGTCGGCATATGCGCTCTTTGCGAAGAGGTCTTCGACATATTGCTTGAAATCCATATTCGCAAAGTCCCCGATCTCGTTTATATAGTCCTGAGGCTCAGCGTTTTGGCGATAGAATTCCAGCATCGTCACTGCGATATCCTTTTCGGTGTCGACGTCGAAGTCCTTGAACTGGGCAAGGAGGCTTTTCCGGGCCTGGGCGAAGGCTTTGGTTGAATCGGCACCCTCGTTGAGGGCATAGCCGAAGGTGCTCAGGGCGACGGCGGCGTTGGTCACGGGGCCAATGGGATAGAGGGCCTCGCCGAGGAGGGTATATTTGTTCCTGGCAGTCTGCTGGGCGCTCACGGCCTTGGACACGGTTTCGAGGGCATCGCCATATTTTGCCTGTCTTTCAGGCGTTTGCGCTACCCAGGCGGAGAACTGGCGTTCCTTGGCCTTCTCGCGGGAGATTATGCCGAGCTTGTCGAAGGCGAGCTGTTCGCCCTGCCATTTCTTCCAGCCGTTGGCCGAGGAGGCATATTTGTTGGCATATTTCAGACGTATCACCGGGTCCTTTTCCATCCCTCGGAGCATAGCGTCCTGGCGGGCGGTGCGGGCTTTGACGGATATGCCGTAGCCGGACATCATCGCTTCGAGCTGGTCGGCTGTCTGGAAGCGTTGGGTGCGGCCGGGATATCCCATAACGAACGAGAAATCACCGGGTTGCACTCCTTTCAGGGATATGGTCAGGGACCTTGCCGGGCGGTAGGGGACGTTGTCGGTGCTGTAGTCGGCGGGCATATTGTCGGCTCCGGCATATACCCTGAACATCGAGAAGTCGCAGGTGTGACGGGGCCACATCCAGTTGTCGGTCTCGCCGCCGAACTTGCCAAGCGATGCGGGAGGTGCGCCGACGAAGCGTACGTCGCGATAGACCCTGGATATGATGAGATACCAGACGTTGTCGTTATAGAAGCCGGTGACTTCGGCGCGGCAGCCGGGATTGTCCTTCAGGGCCTGCTCTTTCAGCTCGGCTATCGCCTTGCGGGAGTCTTCCGCCGCAGCTATCACAGGCGTCACGTCGGTGAAGCTCTGGAGGAAGGTTACGGTGAGGCCGGGGACGGGGAGCTCCTCGTTGCGGTTCATCGCCCAGAAGCCATCCTCGAGGTAGTTGTGCTCGGCGCTGGAGAGGCGCTGGATGCTGGAATAGCCGCAGTGGTGGTTGGTCACCAGGAGGCCTTCGTCGGATATCATCTCCGCCGTGCAGCCGCCGCCGAAATGGACGATGGCATCCTTGAGGCTGGCCTTGTTGATATCATATATCTCCTTGGGGGAAAGCTTGCACCCCAGGGACTTCATTGTCTTGGCGTTATACTGCTTCAGATAGGGCAGCAGCCACATTCCTTCATCCGCCCTAGCGGCGGTCGCCAGCACCAGGCCGGCCAAGAAGATAATCAGCGTTCTTTTCATAAGTGTCTGTTTGTACTTGGCAAAAGTAATCAATTTCTCCGTAATATAAAAGCCTCCCGGCCTATCGCGCATCGGCTCGGCGGGCTCGTGCTGCTGGCCGGTGGGCTTCCTGCCGGCGTTTCGTGCTGCTGGCCGGCGGCCTTCCTGCTCCTGTCCGGTGCCCTCCTACCAGCCTTTCCCTACTCCCGTCAATCACAATCCTGCAAGAGCCTTTCCTGCTCCTGCCCGGTGGGCTCGTGCTGGTCTTTCGCGATGCTGCTCGGCGGCCTTCCTGCTCCTGCCAGGTGCCCTCCTACCACCTTTCCCTACTCCCGTCAATCACAATCCTGCAAGAGCCTTTCCTGCTCCTGCCCGGTGGGCTCGTGCTGGCCTTTCGCGATGCTGCTCGGCGGCCTTCCTGCCGGCGTTTCGTGCTGCTGCTCGGTGGCCTTCCTGCTCCTGCCAGGACAGGATTACCGCCTTTTCAGTCCTAGCCGACGACTCCAGGGCATCTTGGAGAACAAAAACAAGCGAATTCGTACGCTAATCTGCCCTTCAGGACACCTTAGCGAACAAAAAAAGGCAAAAGTGTTCGCTGATCTGCCCCTCCACAACAAAAACGTTCTTGAAGGGTCCTGAGAGGCTGTTCGGGGCCATGCGGGTGCGCGCTAGTGCAAGGTATCCCCTGTTACAGGCGCGTGGAAGGCAGGTCGGGCGGAAGTGCGCGCAGGTGCAGGGGGCGGATGCGCCCTGGAGGGGGCTGGGGAGGAAGGTTGGAGGGGGCAGAGTTAGAAGACCCCCGGCGAGAGGAGGTATGGAGGGGGCTGAGAGGAAGGTTGGAGGGGGCGGAGCTAGAAGACCAGGGCGAAGGAGAGGGTGGCGGAGCCGGTCCAGGGGTCGACGGCGGGGACCAGGGCGAGATTGCGGGAGCCGGAGGTGCGGATGCCAAGGAGGTCCTTGACGGGCTCAAGAAGCCAGCCGCCGGCATGGGCGGAGAATATGCCGATGCCCGCACCGAAGAGTACGTCGCTGAGCCAGTGCCAGTTACGATATATCCGCGAGAAGCCTACGCCGGTGGCGATGCCATATCCGGCAAGGCCCCAGCCCCAGCCATAGTCCATACGCATCAGCTCAGCACCGGTGAAGACGAAGTCGGTGTGGCCGGATGGGAAGGAGTGGTAGTTGGCACCGTTGGGGCGGAGGGTATGGAACAGTTGCTTGGAGGGCCAGGATATCACTCCGCAGACGGCGTGCGCCAGGGCCGACTCGATGAGCCGGTCCACGAAGCCCAGGCGGCACTGGGCGCCCATCAGACCCAGCGACAGGTGCATCGTAACAGGCAGATACTGAACGTAATCGTCGATCCGCGGGATGGTTATCCCGGCGGTGGCGGCAAGCACCCTTTCGCGGATTTCATAGTCCAGCGTCTCGTGGGCGAAGAAATGGATGGCAAGGCCGCTGCCGGCAAGGATCCCGGGGGCAACCAACTGGTTCCACTGGAACGTGCCCGGGTCGGGCCGGGCGCTGGTTCCCTCCTGCGCCAAGAGCGAGTCCGGGTCAGGCCGGGCGCTGGTTCCCTCCTGCGCCAAGAGTGCGTCGGGGTCAGGCCGGGCGCTGGCGAAGTCCACTGCTGCGCCGGCTGGGGCAACGGCGGGGGCAACGGCAGAGTCCACGGCAGGACCGGATGGATTCACTGCTGCGTCGGTGGAGTCCACGGCGAAGTCCACTGCCGTGCCGGCGGGGGCAACGGCGATGTCCACTGCTGCGCCGGCAGAGTCCACTGCGAAGTCCACTGCCGTGCCGGCAGGCGCCACGGCAGGGCCCGCGGTCTGTGCATAAGCCGCGAGGGGGAGCAGGATGGCTGCAAATATGGCTGCAAGGACCTTTCTCATGCTGCAAAATTAGATAATCTTCGCCGCATTTTCAAACTTTTCGCTATCTTTGGAATATGCGAAGACTTGTTATATACCTGCTGCTGGCAGCGGTGGCGTGCTCGCCGCTTGAGGGCGTCGAAGTGGAACTGGTGCCGCCGGGGCGCGTGACCGACAAGGCCGCGCTGGATATCCGGACGGGAATTCTCGAGGAAGGGGCATATGGCGTGGACATATTCCTGCTCGATGGAAGCGGCCGGCGGAAGCTGACCCATATGAGCGCGGAAGTGCTGCCGGGAGAGCCGGTGCTGCTGCGGGAAAGCCTCTCCACGCAGGGGCTGAGCGGCAGCTGCAAGGTGCAGGTGAAGGTTCGTAAGGGCCTGAGGTCCAAGACCATATCCAAGCCGATAGATATCATCCCGTCCCCGACCCGCTCGCCGCGCACCATCGACGGCGCCTGGGCCGGCCTCTACCACTGGAGCGAGCAGGAAGCCCTGCACTGGAACAAGGATATCCGCCTGCTGACGGCCAAGGACTGGCGGGCCGTCGTGCGCAGTATGCACGAGGTTGGGATGGATATCATTGTCATACAGGAGCTTATGCGCAATGAGCAATATGCCGGACGGCACGATATGACAGTGGAAAGCTACCCCGGCAAGGCCTTCTATCCTTCGGATATATATTCCGCCCGGATGGATATTGCCTGCCCCGACCCGGTCGAAGCCATTATGGCAGAGGCGGACCTTCTGGGGATGCACGTCCTTCCCGGCATAGGGATGTTCGCCTGGTTCGACTTCGGGGAGGAATCGCTGCGCTGGCATATGGATGTGACCCGCGAGGTGCTCCGACGCTATTGCCACCACCCTTCGTTCTACGGTTTCTACGTCAGTGAGGAATGCTTCGGCAGCCTTGTTCCGGAGATAGCGCCCTTTTTCGAGAAATATTCCGCCTTCTGCCGCAAGCTCGCCCCCGCCAAGCCTATAATGCTGGCTACCAACTGTTTCGGCCTGCGGGGAAAGGACGCTGAATATGCCTCACTGCTGCGCAACCTCGACATCCTGTGCCCCTTCGGCTTTTCGCGGATGCCCGATGGCGACCTCTCAGGTGACGAGGCCGCCGCCCTGCTGCAAGGCTGGTGCGATGCCGCCGGCGCCCACCTGTGGATGGACCTCGAAGCCTTCGAGTTCAACCCCGACGGCTCCCTGAGGCCCCGCTCCTTCGACTCCATCCGTGCCGAACTTGATTCCCTCTCCTGCTTCGAGCAGGTCCTCTGCTACCAGTACCCCGGCGTGTTCAACAACCCCTCGCTTCACCCTCAGGTGGGCGAAGACGCCGGCATCGCCCTCTACCGCTCCTACGCCGCCTACCGCTCCGCCGCGCAATAGCCGCACCTGATTAGCGGCAGAATAGCTGTCCCTCCTGCTTGTTCGCGGAATAGCTGTCCACTGCTTACCGCAGAATAGCTTCCTCGTGGCTTGGCTGCGGGATTGCTACCCTTACGGTCGTGTCCTCCACGACTTGCAAGAAGGCGGTGGTGTAACAGGTCGAATTTGGGGCGGGGGACCTGTAACGCTGGAATGGCGGTGGAGGGCGATGGGAGGCAGATTGGGCGTTACAGGTGGTCGGGGTGAAATTCGACCTGTGACGGTGTGAATGCGATCCGTGTTACCGGCAGAGAGAGTGCGATACGGCGCAACGGAGGGTGGGAAAGCGGTGAACGGTTGGATAGGAAAAACGCGCACCGCGTCCCAAAGTCAGGGACACGGTGAACGTTTTGGCGGGGAAAGTGTGTACCGCGTCCCAAAGTCGGGGACACGGTGAGCGGTTTGGCGGGGCGCTATTCAGCGCGCCACTCGAAGGTCTTGAAGACGTTGTCGATGTGGGATTTCATCACCTCGTCGTTGTGGCCGGTGAGGATGGTGGTCACGGCGAGGTCGCCATAGGTCGTGGAGGTGATGAAGGACCTGAAGGGTTCGCCGGCGATGGTGCCGCGGAGCTCGAGATCGGCGCTGGGCGAGAAGGCATCTTCGGCCGCGAGCTTGATGTGGGGCTCGAAAGAGTCGTCGAGTTCGACATCCTCATCGTCTATGTAGAAGATGTTGGCTATGTCGTAGAGAATCTCGGCGAGAGCCTCGCTGGCACCTGCTATATCACTCTCTTTCAGGTCGTTATCTTCGTAGAAGTTGTCTTCGATCTCGATATAGACAATGTCATTCGGATTGTCCTTGGACTGGAGCAGGTACTGCATTCCGCCAGCCTGGATCGTTTCCGTGGAGAGGTCGTAGGCGTCCTTGGGATAGGAGAAGGAGAAACCTTTGTAGGAGACTTTTCCATTGTCGCATGCGGCGAAAAGGAGGGCTGCCGCGAGGAGGATGATAATCTTTTTCATATACTATTGTTGTTGTTTGGTTTTCAGCCAGTAATATCCATACAGCCAGCCGCAGCCGCCCAGGAGGAACAGCAGGCCAACCCAGGGCACGAAGCCCAGAAGGCCGAGGCCTATGCTCGCCATGGCCCAGCCGATGGAAACCAGGAGCCCGGTGAGAAAAGGATAATTCCCAAGCAGGTCGGAGACCACGCGGATGGGGTCGGTGCGGAGGGAAACGCCCTTGAAGAACATACGGAACCCTATGAGCAGCAGCAGGAAACCGCACACGCGGAGGCCCCAGCCGGTGGCCGTGTTGTCTGAAGTGCTGGTGGACAGGATCTCCTCGGCAGGCTTCTCTCCGACATAGAGTTCGAACCAGGTGCGGCCGCCTTTATGCAGGGATGTCAGGCCTTCTCCTTCTATCTTGCCCATGAATGACACCGTTTCGGGTGGAATGACCCTATAGCACATCCGCACGTCGCCGGGCTGGGGGTTGGCCGGGTCGACGCCTATATACAGATAGCCGTCCGAGAGCGAGACGAACTCGCCCCTGTTGCCAATGCTCTCCTCAGCCTTGCGGTTGAGCTCGGCCAGGACGGGGGCGTCCATATGAGGGATGTCCACATGTTCCAGGGCTGTGTTCTTGCCGTCATCGTCTATCTGTTTAATAAACTCGCGGGGGAGCTTATATGCACCTAAATAAACGTCCTGGGCATACAGCGCAAGGGGCGGGATCTCCATGATAGGCTTGTTCTTGCCGCGGTAGTCGCCGTCATAGTAAGCCCAGTCTTCGACAGGCTGGGACACCCAGTCCACGCTGTAAGAATACTCAGTGACCCTGGTGCCGTCGCTTTCTGTGTAGTTGTGGGTGTGCTCGCAGACCTGGCGGTATTGTACCGCGCGCTTGAGGACCATCACATTGCCCTTGATGCCGAATAGCGTGTCCACAAGGGTCTCGGGGGTGGACAGGAGCGCCGTGGCGTGGATTATCTTCCCGTCGAAGTCAGGGTCGATAACCCCGGGATTGTTCAGCTCGACCCAATTCGCCGTGACCTGGTCCATGATGGACGAATTGTTGATGGTGCGCCCTTCATTGTGGATGAGCAGCCATGTGCCCAGCAGGACGATCACCGTTCCAAAGATCATCCTTCCTTTTCCTTTGTTCTTTGTACTCATGATGTTACAAAGATAAGAAACCCCGCGGGCATATGCAATACATACTTTTATGTATTGGAAGAAAAAGTAGGTTGGTTATATGTTTCTTATCTGCTTCCGCCGCCGTGGCCGCCGCCGCTGAAGCCGCCGCCTCCTCCCCAGGAGGAATGGCCGCCGCCACCGGAGTATCGGGAATGTGCCGAGGCACGGGCGCGTGCAGCCGCATCCGCCTCGCTCTTCTTGCTGTAGGCAGTGGAGACGAATCCTCGGGATGAATGGCTGATGGAATTCAGGATGACGTAGGACGTCGCAGCGTCACGCATATGCGTCTGCTGAGTGTACTGCTGGTAGAGGTCGGGCTGGAGCTTCTCGAAGCTCTTGGACACCTTGTCGGCGATTCCGAAGAGCTGGGCGAAGACCAGATAGTCGTTCCACAGGCCTATCTCAGGCACGGTGCGCTCCTTGCTCAAGGTGAAGTCTTCCAGATATTTACGGAACTCGGGGACATGGCAGCGCTCCTCCAGGGAAGACGGCTCCCAAACCTTCTCGCCGATGCGGGCGGCCTTCTTCGGCCAGTCGACGACCACCTTCCAGTGGATCTTGGACCACATGTCGAACTCGTCCTTCTCCAGGATGAGGTTCTTGCCGGAGGCCTGCCTTGCGGCACTCCAGATAGTGGCTTCCATTTCGTCATCGGTCTGGAGCGTGGCTTCTGTGCCCGGAGCAAACTTCAGGTTCACTCTCTTCTCGTTGGAGGGATCCGGCTCCGCCGTTATAAGGCCCTTCTGCAGCCAGCGGAGGAAATATGCGCCGGTGAGGCGGCCGAAATAGGTCTGCTGGGAAGTGACGTGGTCGCCAGAGCAGAGGAGGCTGTAGGCGGCTACGATATCTCCGCCATATGGCAGGTCACGCCACCACTCGGTTATCTTGGTCTTGCCGAATATCTTCTTGCTCCAGCGCCGGCCGGTAATACGTATCCACAGCATCCATATCAAGAATGGTATGAGGATTACGAAGATTACGACAAAGCAGCAGAACAGGAATAGATACCATATTGCCTTCGCTATAAAATCCCCGAAGTCGCTGCCTCCATCGTCCGCGTCCTTGTAGTCGCTGCCTTCGAAGGCGCGGTCGCGCAGCTGCTCGAAGGTGCGGCTGTCGGTCACGGCAGGGTTGAACCAGCCCTTGTCGAAGCGCATCATAACTATCATGGAGCTCTCGTAGCGGAACTTCTCCGTGGACACCACATACCCGACGCCGTCCTCCACGCCATAGTCGAACTCGCCGCCGAAGACCCACATGCCCATGTTGCCTCCGTCGCCGGCGACCCAGGTCTTGGTGGAGTCGGCCATGTTGTAGATGGTGAGGCTGGCGCTGTCCGGCTTGGCGCTCCACTCGTCATTGAGGAACTGCCAGAGGAAGCCGTCGTTCTCGCCGTCGGCCATCGCAGTGACCAGGTTCTCAATGACATAGATGATGAAATAGCGGTGCTCGCCGGTCTTGCCTTGGCCCCAGCAGAGCTCCACTCCGCGGCTGCCCTTG
>JAEEGL014071553.1_pt1 | contig 36669 bp, 38 predicted proteins | sample 9134231 | NCBI WGS metagenome assembly JAEEGL01 (sample SAMN16246548, study PRJNA631951) | gut metagenome | biome: gut microbiome; feature: rumen; material: fiber-attached | host: Bos | place: Iran: Karaj | collected 2018-10 | reverse complement strand
TTTATATCATCACAGAGGTTTCTTTAATTTTACTCATGGTTTGCCTATTCAGAAACACATTACAAAAGAAGATACATTAACTGAGACTACAGATATTGACATGGCATCTTTTGTTGGATTACTAATCAAAAGAGAGGCAATATCTAAAATAGGTTTTCCTAAAAAAGAATTTTTCATACATGCCGATGATTTGGAATATTGTATAAGATTAAGAACTGTTGGGAAAATTAAATTAGTTAATAGCAGTATCATTAAACATGCAGAAGGTAGTGTCAAAGGAACATTTGAGAAAACTATTTTAGGATTTAAAGTTAACAGAAGACCCTATGACAAATTATGGATAAATTATTATATGCAACGCAATCTCATATGGTTAGGAAGAAAATATTCAAAAAATAAAATTTCATTATATTTAACAATACTTAAAAATTATCTGATGACCATAATGGGAATTATACTTTTTGATGACCATAAAATCCGAAGAATAAAATTCTACACAAATGCTTATATGGATGGTTTTAACTCAACTTTTGATAACAATAAAGCTAAAGAAATATTATATAACTAGGTGGATAAATATGGGAGTAAAATTTAAAGATATTACTACAGCACAGCCAATTGATATGGAACATTTAAAAGGAAAAGTTTTAACAGTGGATGCTTCAAATTTAATATATAAATTTTTATCTACAATGAGACAGGCGGATGGAACTCCTTTAAAAGATTCTAATGGAAATATAACGTCCCATTTAAGTGGAATCTTTTTTCAAACATCAACATTAATTTCAAAACAGGTAAAACCAATATATGTATTTGATGGAAAAGCACCAGAACTAAAAAGTAAAACCCAGCAGGAAAGAATCGAAATTAAAAAAGAATCCGAAAAGAAATATAAAGAGGCAAAAGAAGCAGGAGATTTGGAAACTGCTAGAAAATATGCTTCTCGAACTGTACATTTGGATAAAAATATTATAGAATCTTCAAAAAAATTATTGGAATTGATGGGATTACCATATGTACAAGCAAAAACAGAAGGTGAAGCACAGGCTTCATATATGGTATCAAAAAAAGATGCATGGGCTGTAGTTTCACAAGATTACGATTGTTTACAATTTGGAGCTACACGAATGTTAAAAAATTTTAAATTATCAGCTTCATCAAAAAATATGGAATTAATTTCATTACAAAAAACATTAGATGACTTACAATTAACACGTGAACAAATGGTTGATGTCGCAATTTTAGTTGGAACAGATTTTAATGAGGGTATATATGGAATAGGTGCTAAAAAAGGAATTAAATTAATACAAAAATATGGTAATTTAGAATCTGCTCTTCAAAAATTGGATAAAACTATAGAAGTAGATCCAAATGAAATCCGTGAAATATTTTTACATCCTGATGTTGTAACAGATTATGATATTAAATTTAAAACGCCAAAAAAAGATAAGTTAATAGACTTTTTATGTGTCGATCATGATTTTGGTGAAGAGAGAACTCTTGCATCAATTGATAAATTAAAAAAAGAAACAGGTCAGACTAGTTTAAACCAATGGTTTTAAATTAGTCTTTTTTTTATTGGAATTATGTTCCAACATCCCAACTATTCATATAATCTTTTTGGTCATCGGTTAGTTGGTCTATTTCTATTCCCATGGTTTGAAGTTTTAGTTTAGCTACTTCAATATCCACTTCGTCTCTAGTTTTGTATACTCCTGGTTCCATATCTTCATTAAGTATACGTTTTGCTGATAAAGCTTGCATAGCGAAACTTAAGTCCATTATTTCTGCAGGATGTCCTTGTCCATGTTCTCCTGCTAAGTTCACTAATCTTCCACCAGCTAATAAATATACATTTCTTCCGTCTTTTAAGGTATAACAGTCGATATCTGGTTTTATGTTTTCTTGTTTTTCAGTTCTTGCTAGTAAGTCATTTTCGTTGATTTCTACATTAAAGTGTCCTGCATTGGATAACATACATCCGTCTTTTATGTGGTCAAAGTCATCTCCTGAAATTATGTCACGATTTCCTGTTGCTGTGATAACTATGTCTGCTTCTTCAAGTGCTTTTTTAACGGTCATTACTCTGTATCCGTCCATTCTTGCTTCAAGTGCTCTGATTGGATCTACTTCTGTAACGATTACGTTAGCTCCCAATCCTTTACCACGCATAGCGATTCCTCTACCACACCAACCGTATCCACAAACGACTACGTTTTGTCCGGCAATTACAGAATTGGTTGTTCCCATGATGGAATCGAAGGTTGATTGTCCTGTACCATATCTGTTGTCAAATAGGTATTTCATGTATGAATCATTTACAGCCATTACAGGAATTTTAAGTGCTTTGTCCTGGTGCATTGCTTTGAGTCTGTGAATACCTGTAGTTGTTTCTTCACATCCTCCTTTAAGTTTTTCGAGTAATTCTGGTCTTTCTTTGTGGATTAAAAATATTAAATCTGCACCATCGTCTATAACAATATCTGGTTCGTAATCCAAGACTTTATTAAGATGTTCATAATATTCTTCATTGGTTTGACCGGTCCATCCATACATATTCAAACCTAGTTTTGCTCCGGCGGCTGTTGCATCATCTTGTGTAGAAAGAGGATTACATCCAGTCATAACTACTTCTGCTCCACCAGCTTGTAATGTCAATCCAAGGTTAATGGTTTTTGGTTCTAGGTGTAAACATGATCCGATGGTTATTCCTTCGAATGGTTTTGTTTCTTCAAATTCTTTCTTGATACTTTCTAGTACGGGCATGTGTCTTTGTACCCATTTAATCTTTTTTTCTCCTTGAGGAGCTAAGTTAATATCTTTAATATCATATGCCATTAGTAAACCTCTTACATCATTAATTAATATATTTAGTTTATTTGAAAATATTAATAATTGTTATGTAAAAATGACTTTATAATAAATAATTTTTATTTAATTTAAAAATAGTTTCTTTTAAGGAAGTGAAAAAAAAATGTAGAAAAGTGAATTTCTACATTATAATTTTAGGAATCTAGTTATAAGATACTAATTCTTTTTCTTTTGTAGGTTTAACTTTTTTCATAGCTTTTTCAAATTCTGACATGTAAACTTCTTCAGATTCTATGTCTTCTCTTAAGGTTAACATTACAGCTTCTCTGCATACTGCTTCGATATCTGCTCCAACAAATCCTTCTGTTTTTTCTGCAAGTTCTTTAATATCTACATCTTCAGCTAATGGCATGTCTTTTGTATGTACTTTGAATATTGCTTCTCTTGATTTTTGATCTGGTAATCCTACTTCTACATGTCTGTCAAATCGGCCCGGTCTGAGAAGTGCTGGGTCAATTATATCTGGTCTGTTGGTTGCTGCAATTACTGAAATATCATGTAATTCTTCCATTCCATCCATTTCAGTTAATAACTGATTTACCACTCTTTGTGTTACTCCACTATCTAATGAATCTCCTCTGGTGGATGCTATTGCATCAATTTCATCAAAGAATATTACTGTTGGGGCAGTTTGTCTTGCTTTTCTGAAAACTTCCCTAATACCTTTTTCTGAATCTCCCACCCATTTGGATAGAAGTTCTGGTCCTTTTACAGATATGAAGTTTGCATCACTTTCATTTGCTACTGCTTTAGCAAGTAACGTTTTTCCAGTTCCTGGAATACCGGTTAATAATACTCCTTTAGGTGGTGTAATTCCAAATTTTTTGAATTTATCAGGATTTTTTAAAGGCCATTCAACTGCTTCTTTAAGTTCTTGTTTTGCTGCAGATAAACCTCCGACATCATCCCAACTAACATCCGGAATTTGAACTAGTACTTCTCTTAATGCGGATGGTTGAATTTCTTTTAAAGCATCTTTGAAGTCTTTTTTGTTTAGTACCATTTTGTCAAGAATTTCTTGTGGAACTTCTTTGTCTGTTTGTACTTCAGGTAAAACTCTTCTTAGTACTCTCATAGCGGCTTCTTTACATAATGCTTCTAAATCAGCTCCAACAAAACCATGAGTTACTTCGGTAAGTTCATTTAAGTCGACATCTTCAGCTAAAGGCATGTTTCTTGTGTGAACTTCTAAGATTTCTTTTCTTTCATCTTTGTCTGGAACACCAATTTCTATTTCCCTATCAAATCTTCCAGGTCTTCTTAAAGCTTCATCAATTGCATCAGGTCTGTTTGTTGCTCCAATTACAACTACTTCCCCTCTGCTTTTTAGACCATCCATTAAAGTTAAAAGTTGTGCAACAATTCTTCTTTCTACATCACCAGTTACATCTGCTCTTTTTGGGGCTATTGCATCCAATTCATCAATGAATATTATTGAAGGACTATTTTCTTCAGCTTCTTCAAATAATTCTCTTAATTGTTCTTCTGAACCTCCAACATATTTACTCATTATTTCTGGACCATTAATTACAATAAAGTGGGCATTTGTTTCATTTGCCACAGCTTTTGCAAGTAATGTTTTACCAGTTCCTGGTGGTCCATGTAATAATACACCTTTTGGAGCTGAAATTCCTAATTGTTTGAATAATTCTGGTCTTTTTAATGGAATTTCAACCATTTCTCTTATTTTTTTAACTTCGTTTTCAAGTCCACCAATATCTTCGTAAGACACATCAATGAGGTTTTCTACTCCTTCAAATTTATTTGGATCAACTGGTTTGGTTTCCATTTCAATTTGAGTATCTTCTGTGATTTTTACAGGACCTAATGGTTTTGTATTAATTACGGCTAATTTTATTTCACCTATGGATGTCATGTTTGTCATCATTTGGTTGATGAAGTCATCGAACATCATGTTTGGTGTTTTTGGTTGTTGTCTTCTTATACCTGTAACTATGATGTCACCTTTATTTACAATTCTATTTAAGAATACTCCATTTAAATTTCCCTGTATTGCTATTTCTTGATCTACTGGAGCTAATTTAACTTTTTTTGCTTCTTTAATTTGTGCTTTTCTTATTGTTACTTCTTCACCTATGGAAGTTCCAGCATTTTTTCTAAGGTAACTGTCAATTCTTAGAATTCCTAAACTAGCATCAGCTTGTGAAGCAACTACTGTGGCTGTTGTTATTTTATTTCCTTCGATTTCTATTACATCGCCATCTTTTAGACCTAGACTTTCCATACATTTTGGGTCTATTCTTGCTACGGATCTACCTATGTCTGATTGGGAAAATGCTTCTGCTACTTTTAATTTTAATTCATTTTCCATATTATCTCCTCCATTTTTTTAATTAAATTATTTGATTAGATTGATTTTTTTATTTACTTTTTGTAATAATAATTATATTTTATTTAGTATATAAAGGTTACTAAAATATTCTATAAAAAAATTATTTTAATTACTTTTTGTAATTATAACTATAATTATTTTAATATATATACTTTACGGTTTGTTTTTTAAAAAAAATAATTTAATCATTTTAATACGAGAATGTTAATGATAATTAAAATGGAATTATCTAATTATTCCACCGATTCCTTTCAGATAATTCTCAACATAATTCTTTTCATGTTTATTAAATGTGGAGTAATGGAATGTTAAACTCATGTTGTCTTCATGAATTTGTTCTCCAGTATAAACATCAATCAATTCAACGTTTATTACTGGTTTAATATTTTTAAACATATTTAGCAATATATTTTTATTGCAGCGTTTAGGAAACATTACTGAAACATCAAATTCACATAGTTTTGTATTGTTTTTCTTCCAGTTGAACAATTCTTCATCAGATAATTTGTTAATATTTGAAATTTTCAAGGTTGTCTTTTGATTATTGTCATTGATTAAAGTAACAGTATCTGCCGTAACATTTTCAACAGTTCCAACATGTATTTTTTTGGAATATTGGTGTTCAACACCAATTTCTTCCCCTATGGATTTTTTTAACACATTCAAATCGTTAGTTAAAACATTAATTGCTTTATCTGATCTACCTAAAGCTTCTTCAAATTCATCTAAATGTTTGGCAGAATTACTCATATTTTCTACAAACAATTCCTCTTCTCCATTTTCAATTAGGTTACATAAACGGATACTTTCTTCAATTAAAGTTTTTCTTGAAATAGCCGTTTCATTATTAGATTTTTGAATAGAATAATATAAGTACGGATTTTGGGATACAATACGACTTATCATATCTAACATAAGACTATATATTGGACTAGCAAATTCTCTGGATTTTTTTACACTGATATCCAATTTTTTTATAGTAGAAGCTATACTGATATATGAAAAATGTGTAATTCCTTGTACAACACTCATTATTTTATCATGTTCTTCCGGAGTTGATATTACAATATGTGTGTTTTTATTTTCTAAAAATTTTTTTATATTTTCAAAAGATTTCTTTGATCTATTTTCAATTGGAGTTAATATTACAACTTGTCCTTCTATTGATGGAACTCTAGGCCCAAACATTGGATGGCAGGGTAATATTTCCGTGTTTTCTGGTGCATATTTTATTAAAGCTTCTGTTGGTTCTTTTTTTACTGATGTAATATCCATTAGTAAAGATTTTTCGGGAGCATAAGGAGCAACATCTTTAATAGTTTCTACCATATTTTCTATAGGGACAGAAAAAATAATTAAATCTGCATTTTCAATTGCTTCAATATTATCATTACTATACCCAGTATTAATTTTTTTAGCTATTTTTTCACCAGAAGTTTTGTTACGACTTGTGATTGTGACATTCAATCCTTCTTTACTAAGTTGTTGAGCAATCCATTTTCCTAAACCTCGTGTTCCTCCGATAATAGTCACATTTTTAATATTTTCACAAGTCATTTTTTAACCCCTTAATTTTTAATATATTATATTTTTATTATTATATTTCTATTTTGGGGGTTTTTCTTTTTCCATAATATTCTGATATAACATCCACTAATTCTTTAGTTTTGGGATTATTTAATAATTCTTTATATGCTTCTAAGTCTTCTGTTGATTTCAGATAAATACCTTTTTTCTTTATTGCTTGTCCTTTAATGGTTGGAACTAATTCAACGAACACCATTTGTTTATTATTATTTTCAGGAGGTTTTACAACAAATAATCCATCAATTGTTGTTTCAATTCTTTCCCATTCTCCTGATTCTTCAATTGTTTTAACTAAATATTTTTTTTGTTCTGCGTTCATAATTTTTTTATTCACCTTTGTTTTTGTATTACTAATTTTATTATTAATCATATAAAAGTATTACTAATTTATCATTTAATCATAATATTTATTATTTGACATAATAATTATTAAAAATGAAAATCATAGAAAGAAGTATGCAAATAAAAAATCAGGATAAAAAACAGGGATTAATAGAAGTTATTCCAGAAAGTATTGATGATTTATGGCATTTATCACATATTGTGGAAGAAAATGATTTTGTATCAACTTTAACTACGAGACGTATTCAAGATAATGATAGTGGAAAAACCAGAGCTGATCGGGGAGTTAAAAAAACATTTTTCTTGGGAATTCGTGTTGAAAAGATAAGTTTCCATAAATATACTGGAATGTTACGTTTTACTGGTGTAATAGAATCAGGTCCTGAAGATTTAATACCTTTAGGTTCTCATCATACAATAAATGTACAAATAAATAGCAGTATAAAAATCCAAAAAAGATGGAATAAATGGTCATTGGATAGGTTACAACAGGCAGTAGATTCTTCTAAAAGACCTACTGAAATAATTATTGCAATAGAAGACAATACTGCTGATTTAGGAATAATTAAACAGTATGGTATAGATTATATAGGTCCTATTATTGGGGATATTTCAGGAAAAAGAAATATTGCAAAAGATCGTCAAGATAAAATAAATAATTATTATGAAGAGATTACTAAAACTATTAGACAGTTTGATAAAATAAACAAACTAATTATAATTGGGCCGGGTTTTACTAAAAATGGATATTATAATTATTTAGAAGAACATCACTCTGATTTGGCTAAAAAGTCTATATTGGAAAGTACAGGTTCTGGTGGTCATGCAGGTATTCAAGAAGTTCTTAAAAATGGTCTCATAGAATCATTGTCAAAAGATGCTAAAATTGCATCAGAAATATCTTCAGTAAATAAATTATTAGAACAGATAGGTAAATCTTCTAATTTGGTAACTTATGGAGTAAAACAAGTTTCAATGGCTACAAATATGGGAGCAACAGAAAAATTACTTGTCTTAGATACTTTTGTTAGAGAAAAAGAGACTCAAAATATAATGAATACAGTAGAAAATATGGGTGGAACAGTAGAAATTATCAGTAGTGAACATGATGCCGGTAAACAATTGGAATCTTTAGGTTCAATTGCTTCATTTTTACGTTATCCAATATAGTTAAAATTTTATACTAATATTTTTATAAATATAACATAGGAAAATAAATTATTAGTAAAAATATTTTACTTAATAAAAATTATACAAAATGATTAGGTGAATATATGGAAATATATCTAATGTGGATATGTGCATTTATTCTCACCTTGATTTTAACAATATTATTCACAGTAATATTTACTAAGATTAAAGGAAATCTTTTTGAAGACATACGTGGAGGAATCCCTAGAGGAGTGGGAATAGCACCATTTTTAGCAATGTTGGTATTTTTCCCAGCACCTTATAACATTCTTATAGCAATTATAGGTATTACTGCATTTATTGATGATGTAATTGGCCGAGTTAGACTAAATTCTTATATAGAGTTAGGACAATTCTTTAGAGGTCTAGGTTTACTAATTGTTATGATAATGGGTTATATTATAATGGGTCCTGTAGCAATATTGGTAGCTTTAATGATACAAATATTAAATATTGCAGATATGCAACCAGGAACTGCTTGTATTACAGTTATATTGATGTCTGTATTGTCATTTGCTATTTTATCCATATTGCACTCTCCTGCATTCTATATTCCAGTACTATTAATTGCAATAACGTTAGGTTATATTTCATTAGATTATTCTGGATATATAATGATGGGAGAAATAGGAAATCATTCTTTCGGTGTAGCTCTTGGAATATGTCTTGCATTGGTTTCAGCAGCATTAACTAAAGTAATTGTTCCTGCTAAAATATTTTATCCAGTTGAATTTATAGTTATGTTATTATTATTCTTAATCACTGCATTAATTATTGCATATTTAAGAAGAGAAACTTTAGAATACTATTTAAGCACCTATTTACATATTGAAAATCCTACATTTGGTGACTATGTAATGGATGTTTTAACTGGTGGTGGATTAGGAGATTTATGTAGGAAATTATTCTTAGGAGATTCTCAAATAAAAGTGGATAATTCATTTTTAAAATCATTAGGTGCAAGAAGACTATTGTATAATCCTGTAAAAATTAAAAAAACTTCAAATAATCAATCTTTAAGTAGGACTGGTTTATCTCAAGAGGATTAGTCTTATTTAATTTACTATTTTTTATTATTTTTTTTGACCTAAAAATCAAAACATTTATATATATTTTATATTAAACTTATCAGTGTTAATACATAGTTTAGGGAGATATGTAAAATGTATGAAGTAGTTTTAGAAAGAGAAGATTGCACAATGTGTGGAAATTGTGTTGAATTAGATGAAACATTATTTACTTTTGATGATGATGATAGGGCAACTATCATAGGTTCTATCAGACAAGATGATGTCGATGAATTAGAAACCGATGAAATCGAAATTTACAAAGAAGCTTCAGATAATTGTACTGGTGAATGTATCGAAGTTTACGATGAAGAAGGAAATCCTGCATAATTTTTTTTTGAAGAAGCAGTTTCATCTTTTTCAAAATTTTTTTCTATTATATTATACTTTTTTTTAATCTATATTTTTACAATGATTTTATTAAATATTGACAATAAATATTAAATTATTGAATTTATTTTAAATAAAACTAAGGTTGTATTTTTAATGAAATTATTAATTTTTGTTACTGGAAGGGGTACTGGAGGGGATGCAGTAACCGCTTACAATATTTTTCAAGCATTAAATGAAAAAAATGTGGAATCCAAAATAGTTTTAGATCCATCTGCACCGGGGTATTATTTTAAAAAACGTAATGTTGAATGGTTAAAATCTCCAATTCCTGCTGCAGGAGGACACGCATCTTCAAAATCAAGATTATTTAAAGCAGGTCTAAAATCATTAAAAGCAGTTTGTTCAGGTTCTAGATTAATCAAAAAAGAAAAGGCTGATGGTGTTGTAGGAGTAATAGGTGGAGGGGTCGTTATCGGCTGTTTATCTGCTAAACTTGCTGGTGTTCCATCTGTTGGTATTGCTGCTACACCTACTGATACTAAAGTATCTTTGAAATTAAATCCAACAATGCTTTTACCTGAATCACCGGATTTTACTAATGCTGATGTTGAATCTAAGTACGATGTAAGAAAACAGTATTCCCCAATAAAATCAGATATAATACATGGAAATAAGGATAATATTTTATCAAAATTACCTTCTAAATTTGATCCAAATAAAAAATCAGTACTATTCTCATCAGGTTCCACTTTATTTGATGATATGGCATATGCTGCAAGAAAATATGCTGAAGAAAATGATGATATAAATATTTTCGTAATTGGTGCACCTTTAAAAGAAGAATTAGAAGAAGTAATTAATCATCCTAATATTATGAATTTGGGTTACATTAATTATATGGATGATTTATACGATTTAATTGATTTGGCTATTATCACAGATGATGGTTTAACATTACATGAAACATTGGCCTGTCAAATTCCTGTAGTAGTTGTTTTAGGAGTTAAATATGGACGTTATCATGGATTATCCAAGGTATTTGATGGAGCTGTGATAGAAAGTAATGTTGACAATATATCAGAAAAAGTAAATTATGCACTTGAAAATTATGATCAAATGTATAATTCTACAAAAATTTATTCAGAAGATATTATTAATGGAACAGATGATTTAACAAATTTTTTAATAACTCATATATCCAAATAATATCCTTTTTTTATGTAAGCTTATTTTTTTTTAAATATATGTTTAAGTACTATCGAAAAAATCAATCTTAGGCTTAACATGAACTACTCTTAATTTATTAAACACATTTTTCTATTGAATTAGTAAATGGGTAATACAAAATTCAATTTATTATCAACAACCTACTTATTTTTTACGCAAATATTTTTTAAGATTTATTTTACATGTATCTTTTATAATATTCTGTTAATTTTGATATTCCATCAGTTGATGGATGAATTTCTAAGAAATTATCGAATTCATCTGCTTTTTTACCATCTTTTTTTGCTTTAACCATATATGGTAATGCTATGTTTGAAGAGGGTGCTATTGAAATTATATTGTTAATTTCATTTGATTCTAGGTCAATGTTTTCTTTAGTGTAACCATTATTGCCTTCAAGTGTGTACCAAAATGATCCTGGTCCGGCCGCTCCGGGTAATTTTATATCTTTTCCATTGTCTGAAACATCAGTTCCTAATAAATAACTTACATCATAGGGTAATGTTACAGTCATAGGTATTAATGAATAGTCCGGTTTGATTTGATTGCCCATAATATTTTTTATGGCAGCCATACCTTCCATTCTTGAAACAGGAGTGGATAATATACCACCAATTACGTCTCCTGCAGCATAAATGTCCTTATTTGAGGTTTGCATATATTCATCTACAATTATATGACCTTTTTCATCTATCTCCACAAAGTCTTTTACGATTTCTGAATTTGCTTTAACACCAGTTGCAAGTAGAACTCTACCTTCTATTTCTCCATAATTTGTTATAACTGATGTATCTGTAATTTCTTTAATAATGACATTTTCATGTATCATTGTATTTTTTAATAATTTAGATACAATATACTCTTCAGCTTCAGTGTCATTTAGTATTTTAAGGAACTGTGTTCTACACAATACATCAACTTGACTTCCCATTGAAGAATAAATCCCAGCATATTCTGCAGCAGTAGAACCTCCACCAATAATAACTAATTTTTCAGGTACTTCTTTTAATTTTAAAGTATCTTTATAAGTCATCGCTTTTTCTGCACCTTTAATTTTGGGAATATTTGGAGAAGATCCTGTACAAATCAATAGTTTATCATAAGGATATTCATCATCTTCATCTACTATTACGATTTTTTCTTCAGCGTTTACCGTAGCATTTCCATGAACAAATTCAACACCAGTATTTACAGTTTCTTTACTAATAATTTTGTGAATTTTCTTCTGTGTTTCTTTTATATGTTTGGAAATGTTTTCATAGTTTATTTTAGGTTCGAAATCTAATACACCTATTTTATTAAAATTCTCTGCATCTCTTATATGCCTAGCAACATCACTTAATGCACAAACTACCATACATGCTTGATTTAAACATTTTCCACCAATATGTTTTTTTTCAATTAGAGTAACATCATTTCCATTTTCAGCAGCATACATTGCAGCAAAACGTCCTGCAGGTCCTGCTCCTATAATTACGATTTTCATAATATCACATAAAATGTTTCCTTAATTATTATTTTGTAATAAAAATAATAACAGTTTTTCGTTAAAGACTTAATTTTTTTAGAAAAAATGTTCTTAAATTGTAAAATCATGTTTTTAGTCTTATTTTTAAGACTCAAAAATGATAAGTATATTTATAAAAGTGTATATAAAAAAGTAATTTAGTTAAGGGGTTTATTTAAAATAGTATTATTTAATTAACTGTGTTTTGTTTCAGATAGAAAAAATTATAAAGGTTTTTTTTATATTGAACTGTACTTTATAATTTTATTTAATTGTTTACTTACATGACCCTTTTCAATAGCCCTTCGTGAACATTCAACACCCTCTTCCAATGAACTAACTTTATCTGCAACATACAAAATAGCAGCAGAGTTCATAAGTGATAACTCCATTCTTGCAACATCTTTTTTTGTTTCAGTAACATTATTTACAATATTTTTTATAATTTTCAAATGATCTTCGACACTATCCGGTGCAGCAATGTCCTGAGGATTAACATATTCTAATCCAAAATCTTTTGGAGTAATGTATCTTGTTTTTATTTCATTATTTTCTAAAAATGCTACTTTAGTTTTACCAATATTAGATATCTCATCCATAGCTTTATTTCCTTTTTCATCAAAACCATGAACAATCATTGCTCTTTCGACACCTAAGTTCTTGGAAACTTCAGCAATTGTTTCAACAAGTTGTGGATCATAAACTCCAGTCATTCTTGCTGTAACATTACTAGGGCAGGTAATTGGTCCGATTAAATTAAATATGGTTCTTGTTTTTAAATCTTTGCGTATTTTCATAACGTTTTTGGTTGCAACATGATAATTAGGAGCAAAAATAAATGCAAAGTTACATCCTTCAATAGAGTTAATGACTTGTGCCGGTGATAAATTTATATTAACTCCTAAAGCTTCTAAAGCATCAGCCCCACCAAATTTACTACTGACACTTCTATTTCCATGTTTGGATATTTTTGCACCACAAGCACTGGCAATTATGGATGCAGTAGTACTAACATTAAAAGTTTTAAAAACATCTCCACCAGTACCGCAACTTTCAACTAAATATTCTCCAGGATCATATTCAATTTGAATTGCATGATCTTTCATACTTTCAGTTAAACCTGTAATTTCTTCTATACTTTCGGTTTTCATTCTTAATGCAATAAGAAATGCAGATATTAATGTATCTGGATATTCCCCACTTATCAAATCATTCATACATTCATAAGCTTCATATCTTGTTAAATTTCGTTGATTGTCTAATACATCATCAAAAACTTCTCTAATCATAATATTAACCCCTAGTAGATTTCTTCATAATTTTTACATATTCCTCTATTTTTGAAAACATTTCATCTTGATTATCTAAATTATCTGCAATGATGTTTATCAACGCACTACCAACAATTGCTCCATCAGCCCCTGCAGATAAAACTTTTTTAACATGTTCTGGTTTTGAAATTCCAAATCCTACACAAGTAGGTATTGTCGTATGTTCTTTGATTCTTTTAATTAATTCGGTAGTATTTAATTCTACTTCTGCTCTAGCACCTGTTGTTCCCATTACTGATGCAATATAAATAAATCCTCCAACTTTCTTTGTGATTTCTTTTAGACGTTCATTGTTTGTGGCTTGTGAAACGATGAATATCTGTTCTAAATTATGATTGGTTGCTGCTATCATCACATCATCTGCTTCTTCAGGTGGTAAATCTGCAATTAATACAGCATTGACTCCGATATTCTTTAATTTTTCATAAAATTTATCAATTCCAAATTTATATACTAAATTATAATATAATAAAAGACCTATCGGTTTATCCGTATATTCACGCAATTCTTTTAAGAATTTAAAACATTTTTTGATAGTCATGCCACCATTGAATGCACGAATATCTGCATTTTGAACACTTGCTCCATCAGCAACAGGATCTGAAAATGGAAAACCTATTTCTAAAGCATCGGCTCCGTTATCAACCAAAAGTTTTGCTATTTCTAAAGAGGTATCATAATCTGGATCTCCTGCTACAATAAAAGGAATAAAAATACCTTCATTTGACTGATTAGATTTTTCAAATATTTCGGAATATTCTACTTTGTTCATATTTCCACCCCTAGTTCTTTTGCAACAGTAAACATATCCTTATCTCCTCTACCGGATAAGTTTACTATTATAGTTTTTCCTTTATTTTCTTCTTTTTTAGCATATTTGACTGCATATGCTATTGCATGGGAACTTTCTAATGCAGGTATAATTCCTTCAGTTTCACATAGTAATTTCAACGCTTCCAAAGCTTCGTTATTATTTATTGGAACATATTTTGCTCTATTTATACTATGTAGATAAGCATGTTCTGGACCTACTCCTGGGTAATCTAATCCTGCTGATACACTACTTGTTTCACGAATTTGTCCTTCTTCTGTTTGTAATATAATTGATAATGAACCATGTAATATTCCCTCAGTACCTTTTGTAATAGTTGCCCCATGTTCAAGTGTTTCAGTTCCTTCTCCACCAGCTTCTACTCCAATTAAATCAACATCTTCATCATCTACAAATCCACTAAAAATACCCATTGCATTACTTCCACCACCAACACATGCAATAACGGTGTCTGGAAGACAACCTTCTAATTCTAATATTTGTTTTCTAGCTTCTTTTCCAATTACACTTTGGAAATATTTTACCATAGTTGGATAAGGATGAGGACCCATTGTTGTTCCTATAAGGTAATGTGTAGTATCTAAATTTGAAATCCAATATCTAAATGCTTCATTGATCGAGTCTTTCAATGTTTTTGAACCCATATCTACAGGAATAACTTCAGCTCCTGATAATTCCATTCTAAATACATTTAATTTTTGTCTTTCAACATCAGTTGAACCCATAAAAACTTTTACATCCATGCCTAATTTTGCACCGATAACTGCTGTAGCAATTCCATGTTGTCCAGCTCCAGTTTCTGCAATTAGTTGAGTTTTTCCCATGTATTTGGCTAATAATCCTTGACCAATAGCATTATTTATTTTATGAGCTCCGGTATGTAACATATCTTCTCTTTTTAAATATATTTTACAACCAAGCTTTTTGGATAAATTTTCTGCATAATATAATCCTGTTGGTCTTCCTCCAAATTCTTTTAAATAAAAGTTTAATTCTTCAATAAATTTATCATCATCTTTAAATTTATAAAAAGCTTCTTCTAATTCTTCTATTGCGGGTATTAATAATTCAGGTACGAATATACCTCCATATTTTCCAAATTTTCCGTTATGTTTCATATTATCACGTTTCATCGATTATGTTTAGAATCTTTTTAATTTTATTAATGTTTTTTTGTCCAGGTTTGTTTTCTACTCCACTATTTAAATCAATCATGTCGAAATAAGATAACTTTTCTTGTATTTTTTCAAGATAGTCTAAATTTAGTCCACCTGCTAATGTAACTTGAGTTTTATTATTACATGATTTAATTATCTTACTGGCCTTTATAGCAGTTTCAATTGGTATTTGTTTACTTGTTCCACCAGTCATTCCATCTTTAATATAATCTAACAGAATATTATCTGCATATAAACTATGTTGCTTGATTTCGTTAATGATTTTCTGATTTAAAGTGTTTTGTAATCCTATAACTTTTGTAATGTTTAACTGATTATAATTGTGGTATTGATTTAACCATTTTAAATATCGAATATCATAATTATTTAGTGAATGAAGTTGTACATTAAAAATTTGAGTTCTATTAATTTTTTCTATAGTTCTATAAGCATTATTTGGTTCTAAAACTAAAGTACTGACTCTTTTGTTGATTAATTTATTTTCTAAAGCTACTATTTTTTTAAGTGAAACATTTCTTTTAGATCGTTCAATATTTATAAAGCCTATGTGGTCAACATTTAATTTTTCAATTTTTTTCATTTCTTTTTCATTGGTTATTCCACATACTTTAACTTTAATGGTCATTTCAATACCTCCCTTTTAATTTTTTAATGATTTATTTAATTGATTAATATAATTACCTATTTCAACTTCAGAATTTCCTTTTAAGATACTTGTTCCTATTAAGATTGCATCTGCACCATAACTTTTTAACAATTTAGCATCTTCTATATTTTTTACACCGCTTTCAGATATTAAATAATTTGGCACATATTTTTTGAGTTTTTTTGTAGTTTCAAGATTAACTGTCAGATTGGATAAGTTTCTATTGTTTATTCCTATTATTTTAGGGTTTAAATCAGAAACACTATTAATATCATTCATGTTGTGACATTCTACTATCACATCTAAACCTAAATCTTCAGATATGTTCATATATTTTTCTATATTTGGACATATTCCACATATTAATAAGATACAACTAGCATTATTTAGTGCTGCTTCGTAAATCATATATTCATCAATAATGAAATCTTTTCGTAATAATGGTTTAACAGTCATTTCATTTGCTTTAATGAAATTATCCATATTACTTTTAAAATATAACTCCTCAGTTAATATTGAAATCATGTCAACAGGATATTTTTCATATATTGGAATTACATCTTCAGGAGTAAGTAAACTTATATCTCCTTGGGAAGGACTTGCAGGTTTATATTCAGCTATTAATTTAGTTTTTGTTTTATCTTTTAATTTTTCCTGAAATCTAAATTTTTTTGTTTTTGTTGAAATAAAATCTTCTGCTTTTTTCTGAATTTTATCTACAGATTCTTTTTCTTTCTTATTTTTGAGAATATTTTGTTTATTTTTTACAATTTCATTTATAACATTCATAATATCAGTTTCCTTCAACATCTAGGAAATTTTTTATTACAATGTCACCATACGAGCTCCCAATGGATTCTGGATGAAATTGAATTCCGAATGTGGGATATTTTTTATGTTCTACTGACATTATTATTCCATCATCAGTTGAGCTTGTAATTTCTAAATCTTTTGGAATAGATTTTTTTTCACAAACTAAAGAATGATATCTGGTTATTTCAAATTTATCAGGAATATTATTGAATAATGCAGATTTTTTGTGAGTTATTATATCTTTTTTTCCGTGCACAGGTAATGTTTTTATAATATTTCCCCCATATTCAACAAAAATTCCCTGGTGTCCTAAACACACACCTAATATTGGAATTTCTTTAAACTTTTGAAGAATTTTTTTGCAAATTCCAAAATCACGTTCATTTTCTGGATTTCCTGGGCCTGGTGATAAAATGATATGTGAAGGTTTGATTTTTTCTATTTCTTCAACATTTATCTTATCATTTCTTACAACCAATATATCAGGGGAATATTTTCCAACTAACTGGTATAAATTGTATGTAAATGAATCATAATTGTCTATAATTAATATCATTCTACCACTTCCATACCTGATTCTTCAAGAGCTTGGATTAATGCCTGTCGTTTTCGTTTACATTCTTCATATTCTGATGTGGGTGAAGAATCGTATACAATTCCTGCACCAGCCTGTATTTCGGCTCTTTGACCATATGTTGTAAGAGTTCTTATCGTTATAGCGAAATCTGCATTTCCATTTAATGAAAAGTATCCAACTGATCCACCATAGGGTCCACGGGCATATTTTTCATTTTGATTTATTATTTCCATGGCTCTTATTTTTGGTGCACCACTAAGTGTTCCTGCAGGAAATAAAGAAGTGAAGGCATCTATTGCATCCAGATTATTTTTTAACTTTCCTGTTACATGACTAACTAAGTGTTGAACATGTGAAAACTTTTTTATATCATAAAATTCCTTTACTTTTACAGTATTTATTTCACTAATTTTTCCGATATCATTTCGTGCTAAATCAACTAACATTAAATGTTCTGCTAATTCTTTTTCATCGTTCAATAAGGATTCTTCTAAAAATTTGTCCTCTTTTTCATCTTTTCCTCTTGGTCTTGTTCCTGCTATTGGGTAAGTTTCAACAGTATTGTTTTCTAATCTCATTAACATTTCAGGACTTGAACCAATTATTTCTCGTTCACCGAGTTTAATATGGTACATATAGGGTGATGGATTAATTTTTCTTAGTTGTTCATATAATGGCAATTTACTGCCTTTTATAACTAAATTTTCTGCATTTGAAATTACAGCCTGAAATATTTCACCATTTTCTATTAATTTTTTTGTATCCATCACATTATTTTCATATTCATTTTGTGACAAATCTTCATCAATAATTTTATATTCCATTATTCCATTAGAATGTTCTTGATTGTAAATTTTGTAAATTAAGTCTCGTCTATCTTCATTTAATGTTGTATATTCACATGTTTTATTGATATTATCATAAACTATACAATCTAAAAATAATCCAAATTCAAAGTCTGGATAAATACTGTTTTTTGTGGGAACATTTTCAATATATTTAATGCTTTCATAAGATACATAACCCATTAATCCTCCCCTAAAACCTTCTTGTTTAAAATCATTTTTTATCAAGTTTTTAAGATCAGAAAACGGATTTTTTGAGTTATATTGGATTGTTTCTGTGTCTGTGGTTATAGTTACTGAGTTGTTGTGTGCTAATATTTTTGCAATTGGATTAAATCCAATAATTGAATATCTGGCTAATCCATTATCAGATTCCATAGATTCTAAAAGAAAAACATCTTTATAATTATAATATAAATTTTTAAATAGTTTAAATGGGTTATCCATATTAATTTTCATTGTTTTGGGTTTTTTAATTCTTTTTTTCAAATTTCCAAAAACATTCACTCTTGTTCATTTTTTCACCTTTATGATTATATATAATAATTACATCAATGTACTATTTAAATCTTTGGTGTATAAATTAATACATTAAAAATATATATTTTACATTGTATAATATAATTATAGATATATATGAGGAATTAATATGTGGAAAAAGTTTATGAGTAAATTCGATAAATATCCATCACAAAAAAAAGTCGTTATAAAAATGTTACAATTGGGTCTTAAAGTTGGTGAAGATAAGAAGATTTATTGTAACGATGTTGAAATAAATATTTCTTCTTTGGCAAAATCTATTGAAACTGATCGACGGGTAGTAACCTCAACTATGAATACAATACTTGAAGATGAAGAATTAAAAAATATATTTACAAATATTAAATCTGCAGGTACTGTTTTGTCAAATATTTCACAAGAATTAGGGTTGGGTGTTATTGAAATTGAAGGTGATGCCCAAAAAACAGGAATTTTAAATCAAGTTACTAAATTTTTGGCTGAAGAAAATATTAGTATTAGACAAGCATATGCAAGTGATCCTGATTTATATAGTATACCTTATATGACAATAATTACTGATAATACTCTTGATGGGAAAATTATCCCATTATTACTTAAAATTGATGGAGTAACAAAAGTTTCTATGTATTAAAATATAACCTCAGATATAAATAATACTTGAAATAAATCATTTAGTAAGAATAAAAAATAAATTATATACTGATAAAAATTAATGTTCATTAGTAATATATAAGGAGGATTAGGATATGTGTATAGCAGCACCGGCAAAAATTTTAGAAATTAATAATAATATAGCTACTTGTGATTTTGGTGGAGTTAAACAAGAAGCAAAATTAGATTTAGTAGATGCAGATATAGGAAATTATGTATTAATTCATTCAGGTTATGCAATAGAAGTATTAACAGAAGAAGCAGCAAAAGAAACCATAGATACTTGGAATGATTTATTACATGAATTAGAAGAAGAATAATATTACTCTTTTTTTTATATATTTTTTTTATAGAACTTTTTTTTAGAATTTTTTTAAAATGCAATATTAATAAAAATAAAAAACTCTTTTTAAATAGAAATAGTTAATAATTAAATGGGCACGCTGGGATTCGAACCCAGGACCTCACGGTTATCAGCCGTGCGCGCTAACCAAGCTGAGCCACGCGCCCTAACAAAATAAGTAAGTTGCTTTGTAAGCATCTATTACTATATTATATTGTCTTAATATATATAGTTTATGGTCATATTTTTCATGAAAAAAAATAAAAATAAATAATTAATTATTCATCTTTATTAACCATTTCATTTACTTCGTTTGACATCATATGGTCAATAACATTAATTTCTGCTTTATCTATTTCATCAAGTTTTTCAGCTTCTATTCTAACAGCCATTGCAATATTTGCTACACTCATACACATTGGGTTTGTAGGTTTAACGGTAATTACTGCTTTTTTATTTGCTTCATCAACTTCTATATTTTGAATAAGTCCCATTTCTACAATACTAATTCCCATATGTGGATCTGCAATGCCTGCTAATTTATCATTAATTTTTTCTTTAATTTCTGCTTCTGCCATTTTATCTCTCCATTATTTTATTATATTTATTAAGATTTTATTTAATATACTTTATGTAACAAAATCATTGATTTAATATCTATTTGATTTGATGTCTAATTTTTACACCAATTCCTTTGTTTGCTTTAACTAATTCTTCCCCATTCATCATGGATTTTCCGACACCTATTACTTCATCATCTTTAATGATTACGACTTCATCATTTGGAATAATATTTTTATCGGCTTTATCAATACCTGGTGTAAACAAGGTACTTGTTTTTAAATCAAAATTAATGAAAACACGATTAATTTTTTCTTCTTTTAATATTTCTCCACCAGCTAAATTTAAAGTAAACAACCCTGTTTCAAAATGAAGTGTAGCAAGTTGTTGTTTATCAGACATAATTCTAGTATTAAATTTTCCATGAGTTTTGGTATTTTCAGGAATTAGTTTATCTGCCTTTTTTGTATTAAATTGATATCTTGCTATTGATCTTAAATCATGAATTTTATGTTTTTTGAAGTTAATTTTATCTTCTTTCTTAACTTCTTCTTTTAAATTAGTTAAAGATTCTTGTGAACGTGTATTTTCATCATTACATGTATATACAACATTGTCTAAGACCTCTTCACAGGCCTTTTTATATCCTCCAGATACGTGTGCAATTACTTTACGATCTTGAACATAATCTTTCAAACATTTTCCTGCGATTTTAATTTCTTCATCAGACCAATCACCAGTAGTTGATGCATCGTAAGAATGTATTGGATAAGTTTTTTCCATTTCTCTAGGACAAATACCAAAAGGAGAAGTTAATATAACTTCTTGTAAACCTTTTGTATATTTTTTAAATAGTGTATGCGATTTTGATTGGGAATATGGTTTTTTCATACTGCAGGGTAAAACAATGACTGTATCACTATAAGGTTCCAACAAAGTCATTCTTTCTCGCCATCTAGTAACTTCAGGTCTATGGAGTGACAGTTCAGATATGCAAGGTATTTTACTATTTTTCATATTATCTTTCCAAAAAAAAGTTAATGTAAGAAAATTAGAATAATTTTCCTAATTTAAGAAGAGCTTTAGGGGATACTTTAATTAACAGTTTTATTAAAGTACTTGGACTTATTTCATCTACATCCACTTTGACAAATTCATGAGCTATTTTGTTTAATTCATCATCATCTAATGATAATAAATATTCTTTAGCTTTTTTGTATTTATCATAATTTTCTCCAATATTTTCATCGGTTAATTTAACATATTCTTTTAAATTTTTTTTACTGTAATCTTCATCGGTAATTGCTTGTGCAGCAACAATTCCAGCATAAGCTCCGGATTCTAATGCAGAGTTTATTCCTCCACCAGTTAATGGGTTTACAAAACCAGCTGCATCTCCAACAACTAATATGTTATCTCCAACACGTTCTTTAATTAATCCACCTACAGGATCTCCACCAACATTTATTTCAACGGCTTGTGCATGTTGGGTTTCAGGGCAATTTTTAATAAATTCATCTAAATGTTCTTTTGCTGTTTTATCAGTATGTGTTTTTAAAACTCCGATACCAACGTTTGCAATGTCTTCACCTTTAGGGAAAATCCAAGTATAACCTCCAGGAGCTACACTTCCAAAGTATAATTGGATTACATTATTATTTTCCATTTCAAGTCCGGCCATTTCATATTGAACACAGGACTCCATGTTATCAAATTTTGTATTGCAATCTAAACCGGCCCATCTACCTATTCGAGAACCAGGACCATCAGCAGCTATAACGATGTGGGCATGTATTTTGATTTCTTCTCCCATTTTGTCTGCTGTGACAATAATTCCATCTTCTACTCTTTCAAGTGATGTTGCACGTGTTTTAATCATTATTTTTGCACCTGCACGTGCTGCATCCATTGCCATATGTTTATCAAAAACTTTTCTTTCAAGAACATATCCTGATTCTGGTAAATCTATTGTGTCTTCACTTAACCAAACGCTGGTTTGATCAGGAGAAACTAATCTAACTCCGTTTGATTTTCTAGCAATCCATCTTGGATCTGGTTGAATTCCTAAATCTATTAATCCTTGTTTAGATACCCCTTCAGCACATCTTTTTGGGGAACCAATTTCTGATTTAAGGTCAATTAATATTACTTCAGCACCATGTAAAGCAGCTTCTCTTGCAGCAAGAGAACCTGAAGGACCAGCACCTACTACTAAAACATCAGTCTTATATTCCATGTTTTCACCTATTCTAATGATAATGCTGCAACAGGACATGCTTTAATACATAATCCACATTTAGTACATTTTTCATCATCTATTACTATTTTTAATTCTTGAACATCAATAGCATCTGCTACACAAACACCTGCACAAGCTCCACAATACATACAATATTCTTGAATAATCATAATATATCCCCCATTTTATTCTTCTTCATTTTCTTTAGCTCTTTTAATATCAATAGCTTCATCTCTTGTAATGAAAATATGGCCACAGTTTGTACATTTTAATTCACCGTTTTGACCATATGCTAGAAATTCTCTCTCAAAATCTCTATGTTGAGTTTTATCTTTAGAACCACATTTCGGACAAGGTTTTAACAAATCTTCTATTTTCATTTTTTTACCCCTTAACTGAATTATTTAGTAAATCAAGAAGTTTAAACTGTGCTGCTTGTAAATGTTTACAATAAAAACTTCCTGGTTCTCTCTGATTTCTATATGTGTAATCTGCACATTCACAGTTCCAATATCCATATATCATAGATACAAGATAGAAATCATTTTTATTTTTAACTTTGAATATCATGTGATTGGGTTCATAGTGTTCTACAAAAACTGCATTATCTTTGTATAACTTATAACCCTCAGTTATTCTATCTGCCATTATATCAATTAACTAATTAATTTCAATTATATTACATAATTTTTTTATTATATAACAATATTATATAATATGATTTTCATTAAATATGCTTTTATGTTTTTTTTAGAAATTTATAGGTAAAATTTTGTTATATCTTAAAAATAAATTATTATTTTTATATTCAGTTTTGATATGTATTGGGTAAATTTTTACATTATTTTCATAGGCTTCTTTCAAGGCATCACTGAAATCTTTATCAGTATCATAATTAGGAGAAAAACTTTTTGCATTATTTTGTAAAACTAAGATAATTATGGCTGCATGCAACGATTTTTTTCTGATTTTAATGAGCTCAACAACATGTTTTTTTCCTCTTTTGGTTGGAGCATCCGGAAATTTAGCTATACCTTTTTCTACTAAGGTACATCCTTTTACTTCTAAATATAACTCATTATCTTTACTATCCTTTAATAAAAAATCCAACCGACTATTTCCATAGGAGTATTCTGGTTTAAATATATTAAAATCTTCAATTTCGTTAATCAGTTTATCTGTCAAAATTTCTGAGACAAGTTTGTTGTGGTAACTACTATTTAATAAAACCCATTCGTTTTGATATTTTATAGCAATAACATCATATTTCGTTTTTCTAGAAGTTTTTTTATATGTGGGTACATATTTTATTAAAACATCTGCATTGGAGACCAATAATTCTTTTAATCTTCCAGGGTCATGTAAATGAGCCAATTCCATTTCATTTTTTTCATTTTTGAATTTAATAGTAAATCGATTTGGTCTAGAAATAAATTTTACTAAAATTAAATTAGAAATTTTCATAATATCATCTTTTTTTTTATTCAGTTTATTGTTTGTAATTTTAAGATTAATTGAATCTTTTAATATCCAAATTATTATACCTAAGCTTTAAATTAAGAAAATTTTAAATAAAGATACTTACAAAATATATTATAATATATATTGATTTATAAAATGGTAATTAATCTTAATTATGGTGAAAATGCAATGCAATATGGAATGTATCAAGAAATTATGGATCAACCTATTTCTTTAAGACTCACTATTGATTCTGAAAAGGAACATATAGAAAAAATTTCTGAAGATTTCAGAAAATTAGATAAAATATTTCTAATAGGATGTGGTAGTTCAATTTCTACATGTTATACTATTAGGGATGTTGTTAAATCTATATCAAATATTGAAATTGATGTTCAAACAGGTTATGAATTTGTTGAACATCAATGTTTAGAAAATGGTTCAAACATGGGTTTAATTGTTACTTCTCAGTCTGGTGAAACATCAGATACATTAGAAGCTTTACGTAAAGCCAAAAAACATGGTATAAAAACAGTTTCAATTACTAATATGCCCGAAAGTTCTATGGCTAAAGAAGCAGATGAGTCTATAATTACGCGATGTGGTGAAGAAAAGGCCATTTTGGGTACTAAAACATATGTGACTCAATTATTTTCTTTATATGCAATATTCTTTAATATGATAAAATCAGAAAGGGCAGAACAAGTATTAAATCAATTATACACGGTTCCTGATTTGATAGAGAATTTATTAAAAACAACAGAAGAAGATAATAAAAAATTAGCCGAAATTCACAAAGACGTAAATCTATTTTACTGTATGGGTGGTGGAGTAAATTTTGGATTAGCTTATAAATTAGCTATGACAATGTTTATGGAAGGTTCATTAAAACATGCATGTCCAGTTTATGCAGGGGAATTTAGGCATGGATTAATTGAACGTGTTGAAGAAGGAGTAACTGTTGTTTTCTTAAAATCAGGTGATGAATATGATAAAGTTACACTTAGGGCCATTGATTTTTGTCAAAATTTAGGTGTAAATACTATTATATTTGATTTAAAAGATTATTCTGATATAGATGTTTTATTAACTCCATTTGCATTAATAGTTCCATTGGAATGGTTTATTTATCATTTATCAATATTTAATGGGGAAGATCCGGGAAGTACAAGACATATTGGTAAAGTTAGATACTAATTTTTACCACTTTTTTTTAATAATTTTTAAATTTTATTATTTTTTTTAATTTTTTCATTAAATTTAAATTATATAGTTTATAAATGAATATATAGATATAATATTGAAAAATTTTTTATTAATAAATATTTGGAGAAGTGATTTTTTTGTATTCAATTAAATCTAATGAGGATCTTGAAGAATTAAGTCCTTTTATTATTATAGGTGCTGGAGGAGGGGGAGAGAAATTCTCTAACTTCAGTGGTGTAGAAACGGCTGGTTTCTTGGATGATTCTGAAGATAAACAGGGTAAAGAATTCTGTGGTCATATTGTAGGTTCTGATTTAAAAACATTAGTTGATGAAACTAACTCTAAATCAGTTGCAATCATGTTACCTATAGGGGCTGAAGGTGCAGCTTTAAAGTATGCTGTTCAGGCTATAGATTTGGGTCAAAATGTTGTAACCTCATTCAGATCACTACCCTTAGAAGAAAATCCGGCAATAATTAAATTTGCTAATCAAAAAAATGTTAAAGTAAAACAAATAAGTTCTAGGTTAGACAATGTTGAAAAAGTAATGGGTATTGCACCAGAAAAAGTTACTGAAATATTGCCTAAAATTACATATTTGCATAAAAAACCTGTAATATTTGTTGGTGGAACTTCACAAGAATGTGGTAAAAGGACCACTACTAGAAAATTAGGACAAATTGCTAAAGAAATGGGATTAAAATCAATTATATTCTCAACTGATGAAATGGGTTTTGAAAAACCTACGGACATTAACTTTAGGGCAGGTAGTTTATCAGTTATGGATGTTCCAGCAGCAGTTATGGGAACCATAAAGTATATGGAAGAGAATGAAGATCCTGACATAATATTTGTAGAAGGTCAATCTAGTTTAACAGAAACAGGAAATCCACATCCTAAAGGATTATCTGCAGCAATATTGTTTGGAGCAATGCCTGATGCAGTTGTATTATGTCATAGGCCTAATCATCCATTTAGAGAACCTGTTGGAATAGGAGCAGAATTAAATGCTATTGAAGCAGTAGAACCAACAAAAGTAATAGCTTTGTCTATAAATAGAAGAAATGATTCTGAATATTCCTTAGAAGAAGTTGAGAAAGAATTTAATTTACCGGCAGTGGATATTCATACAGATTCAAATGGTGGTTTAAAACGTTTAATTGAAACAGTATTAAATTATGTGGGGGAAAACTAATGAAAAATACATTTAAAGATTTTACAGTAAATGTAAAAAAATCAATTGATCGAGAATATGATGGTGAATCTAATATGGAACCTGATTATGATGATAGTCAAAAAGTAGTTGATGATAATGTTATCTCTTCAATAGAAAATTCTTATGATGATGATTATGAAGATTATGATATAGTTGTTAATAATCCAGATGATGATATTTCATTAATAGAACCAGAAACTTCTAGTGTTGACATGATTCGTTTAATTAAAGTTAAAACAATTAATGAATTATCTGAACAATTAGAAAATGTTAATAAAACCGGTGTTCCTGCAATAATTGACTTAAAATATATTCAAGAAAGAAGAGTATCTGAATTTAAAAAATTAGGTTCTACATTAAAAGCTTTTAAATCAGCCACTAATGCAAATGTAGTTTTATTAGGTTCAACAAAAAATGTTATAGTAGTTACTCCTGAAGAAATAAGAATATTAAAAGAATAATTTCCTCTTCACTTCTCTACTTTTTAATAAAAAAAAGATTATAAAGATTATCTTTATAATTTTATATTATAAAATTTTAACACATTTTCAAACATTACTTTATTAATGCTATTTTTATTTACGCTCATTTTTTCAAGTTCATGTTTAGTTTGAGGTAAAGATAATGGATTTGATGGGGCATAGCTAATATCGCTATCCAAAACAAATTTATCGTACCCATATTTTTCCAACATTTGAATAGTATCTTCTGTAGACATTTTTAATGGTTGTATTGTAATTCCTAAACTATAACCTTTATCAATTATTGAATCAACTATAGAAAAATCAACATGATCTAACTGAACTAATCTAGGATTAATATATTCATCTAATAATTTAACTATTTTTTCAGTAATTTCTACTTTGTTTGTTCGAGGTGTGTGAACAATTATTTTATAATTATTCTCATCAGCTAATTTCAACTGTTCAACAAAAACTTTTTGTTCTAAATTGTCCGCAGTTTCAAGACCTATTTCTCCAATAGCAATTACATTTTTCTTTTCTAAATATTCAGGTAATTTTTCTATAACTTTTTCAAAATCTGTTGGAATGGCTCTAGGATGCACACCCACTGCACAATAGAATTTTATCCCTTCATTTTCAACACGTTTTGCTTCTCTATTGGTGATTCTATCAAAATGTTCAAATGAAACATTAGATTTCTTCATTTCTAATGGATCATATGCACAGGATACGATAGCATTTACTCCAGCAATTTTCATGTTTTTAAAATCTTCTACAGGTCTACAATCTGCATGTAAGTGTGCATCAATTATCATATTCTATCCTCATTCTTCAATATCTTCAAAGTTAATCTGATTTTCTATTAATTGATTTATGATAAGTGGTATTTTATTTATGGCTATTCTTTTCTGTTCAAATGTATCTCTATTACGGATTGTTACTTTGTTGTCATCAATTGAATCATAATCTACAGTAATAGCAAATGGAACTCCAATTTCATCTGCTCTAGCATATCTTCTTCCTATAGTACCACTTGTATCATATGAAGTTACAAATCCATTTTCTCTAAGAGTTATTTCAATATTTTCTGCAATATCGGTCAAAGGTTCTTTGTTAACTAATGGTAAGACTACTGTTTTAATTGGAGCAATTTTTGCAGGTAGTTTAAAGTATGCCCTAGTTTCTCCTTCTTCACTAATATCTTCAGTGTAAGAATGTAATAATGTTGAATAAATTATACGATCAATTCCATAGGAAGGTTCTATTACATGGGGAACAAATCTTTCTCCTTTAATTTGTTCTTCTACAGTATCAAATGTTACAAAACTATCATCTATTTCATATTCATTTTCACCAATTGAAAATTTGTATACTCCTTCGTTTTCAAACATTTTTTTAATTTCATCAGGATTTGCATTTTCTAATAATTCCTTAGCTTTTGGTGAATCTCCTTTAAAAGTTGGTCCAAATTTTTTCATATTGAATGAAGGTTTTGTGACAGTAACAGTTTTTGGTTCATCATATTCTTTAAATACTGATAAATCTTCTTTACTGTGTGCTATATGGGATTTTAAATCGAAATCAGTTCTATCTGCTATTCCAATTATTTCTACCCATCCAAACTGGTCTGTTTTTACTTCTGCATCCCAACAATCAATAGCGTAGTGGGCCATTTCATCAGGTAAATGTTGTCTAAATCTAATAGCTTCTTTAGGAATTCCAATATTACTTAAAAAATTGCTTGCTAATACTATTTGATATATTAACATTTCACTAGAAACAATACCGGAATCTATGGCTTCTTTAACTTTGATGTTTATAGGTTCTTTATTATTTAATTGTTCATTTTGACTAAAGAGTCTTAATTCACAATCTTCAATATTTTTATAATATTTATGACTTTTATCTGAAGGATCAACAAATATTTCAGCTTCTGCCTGAGTAAATTCTCTTAACCTAATTACTCCCTGTCTTGGAGATAATTCATTTCTGTAAGATTTTCCTAATTGTACTATTCCAAAAGGTAATTTGTCCTTGTAAAATCTACTGATTCTTTTGAATGCTATAAAAATTCCTTGAGCAGTTTCAGGTCTCATGAATCCAATTTGTTTTCCACTAGCTCCAATTTGAGTTTTAAACATTAAGTTATAACTCTGAACATCGTCTAATTTACCTTCACAATCAGGACAGACAATATTATTTTCTGCAATAATTTCTGTTAATCTTTCATCAGGTAATCCTTCAACATCATCGTCAATAACAGCTTCTATGATGTGGTCTGCTCTATAAACTTCTTTACATTCAGAACATTGTGTCATAGGATCAGTAAAATTATCAACGTGTCCTGATGCTTTAAGAGTGTTTCGAGGCATTACAGTAGGAGCTTCTATTTCATAAAATCCTTCTTGTAAAACGTAATATTGTCTCCATAAATTCATTATATTGTTTTTTAATAATCCACCGATTGGCCCATAATCATAAAAACCTGCTACTCCAGAATATATTTCAAAGGATGGGTATAATATTCCTCTTTTCTTTGATATACTCATTACTTTTTCATTGCTCATTATTTTCCTCCTTAATTATATCAAAATCTTCTTTAATTTTACTGACTTGTGGTCCTTTTTGTCCCATATACTTACTATCTCTGTCTTCGTGACCGTAAGGTTTTGCTGATGGTGTGGTCATAGTTTCAAACACTATTTGACATACTCTTTGACCAGGATATAAAGCAACGGGCATTTTACCAATATTTGAGATTTCTAATGTAATTTTACCTTCAAAACCCGGATCTATATAACCAGCTGTTACATGCATGGTTACACCTAATCTACCAATAGAGGAACGGCCTTCTACTCTTGCAACTATATCAGCTGGTAATTTTACTGTTTCATATGTGGTAGCTAATGTAAATTCACCTGGATGAATAATAAATGGTTCACCATCTGGTATCTCAATTGTTTCCATATAAGATTCTAAATCTGTATTATCAAAAGGATCAATAAATGGTTTTGAAATGATTTTAAATCCTTTAAATTCATTACCTATTCTTAAGTCTACAGATGAAGGTTGAATTTGTTTTTCATCTTTAATAGGATAAATTTCAATTTTTTCTTCATCCAAATACTTTTTAATATCTACATCACTGAGTATTGCCATATTTATTCCTCTTTTGTTTTTATTCTAACATTTATACGTTTAAGTGTTCCACGCAACATTTTTGATTCACGGCCTGCTATAAATGCACGACCTATTATTCTTTTTGTGATTATTTCTACATTTTTCCTTTTATGATCAGGATAATCTAATTTAGAAATAATTTCATTACATAATTCAGTGATTATGTTTTTTTCCTCAAAACTAGCAATTTCCATATTTTCAACAGGATACTCTTTTTGATTTTTATAAATTTCATAGAATACAATTGCAGCCGCATGACTAATGTTCATTATAGGATATTCCTCACTGGTGGGGATTGTAACAAGGATGTCACATAATTCCAATTCGTCATTACTTAATCCTTCACCTTCTCTTCCAAATAGTAATGCAATATTTCCATCAATGCACATACTTTTTCCAAGTTCATTTGGTGTTATTGGAATACGTGGAATATTGTAACTACCTCCAGCTGTACCGGTAGTTCCTACAACTGTTGTAATTTCATTGTCTTTTATAAACTCTGAAAGTGTATCATATATTTTAGCATCTTGAACAACATCTCTTGCATGACTTGCTTGATAATAAGCACTATTTTCTAGTTCACAGGGATTGATTAATACTAATTTTTTCAATCCAAAGTTTTTCATAGATCTTGCTAAAAATCCTATATTTCCAGGAGTTTTTGGTTCAACAAATACAGTATAAATTTTCAAATATAATCACTATATATATTTCTGTATAATTTTTTTAAAATAAATTTCTCTTATTTTTTATTTTACATTAAATACTTGAAATAATAATTATCAACTCATATAAAAGTTTATATACTTATAAATCATTATTATTAATGTAAATAGTTAAAAATAAAATTAAAAAAATTTTTTCATGTTAAATAATTTAATTAAGGATGATTTTTTATGTTGATGGTAACAACACCAGATATTGATGGAAAAACGGTAAAAAAATATTTTGGTATAGTGAATGGTGAAGGTTTAATTGGATCTAATGTTTATAAGGATATCTTCTCGGGTGTAAGAGATGTTGTTGGTGGAAGAACTTCTACTTATGAAGATGAATTAAAAAAAGCCAGGGAATTAGCATTAAAAAGTATGGAAGAAAAAGCTACAGAATTAGGTGCAAATGCGATTATAAATGTAAGAATTAAGTATAGTAATCTTGGTGGTACAATGGGAAATACAATATTAGTCAGCGTTAATGGTACTGCCGTATTATATTAAAAAAAAGAGAATAAGATAAAAATATCTTATTCGTAAGCTTTGTTTAACAATTCCATAATGTTTATTACGCTTGTTTTTGATTTTTTCTTTTCTAATGAATCGTTGATATTGAATTCACAAAATGGACATATGGTTACAACATAATCCACATCTAATTTGTCAATCATATCTACTTTATCATCTGCAAGAGCTTCGGCAATCTCAGGTTTACCTGATTTTACCCCACCACCAGCACCACAACATTGGTCTGGTTTATCCATTTCAATGAATTCCACACCTTTGATACTTTTTAAAATATTTCTAGGTTCTTTACTTATTCCCTGACTTCTAACTAAGTGACATGGATCGTGGTAGGTAACTTTGACATTAACTTCATTCATTTCATCAGGATTTAATTTTCCATCTAAAAATTCACTAATATCCATTACATTTAAATTTACACCATATTCAGGATAATTATTTTTTAATGTAGCTCCACAACCGGCACATACAGTTATGATAGTATCATAATCCTTGAAAGTTTCATAATTTGTTTTCACTAAGTCTGGAATGATATCTATTTGTCCGGTTCTAAATAATGGGGAACCACAACAAACTTGTGATTCAGGAACGTCTACTTCATATCCTAATTTTTTGAGCACATTAATGAGGTATTCTGCAATCCAAGGTAATCTATTGTCAATCATACAGCCAGTAAAGAAAGCAATTTTATTTTTCTTTTCAGATGATTTGTTCTTATTATATTCTTTCACAAATCCTTCAGGATACTTACTATCTTTTTGTGGCTGCACAGTTCTACCGGTATTTAGAACGGCTTCTCTAATTAATTTATGTGGTTTTAATGGGCCTTGTTTTTCAGAAAATATTTTTGCTCTTAATCTTTCAATTGCTTTTCCATATATATCAATTTCTTTAGGGCATGTTTTTGAACATTCTCCACAAGAAGTACAGTAATATATTCCATTTTCTACAGATTTTTCTGAAAGGGATTCATCTTCTCTAGGATCAAATTCAATATTTGAGAATCCTCTCATAAAGAAAGGTCCAACATATTTATCTGTTTTTTTAATTACAGGACACATAGAAATACAAGAGAAACAATCAATACAACCTCTTAATTGATCACACCTAGCATATTCTTCAGGTTTAATGATTTCCGGCTTATTTTTTTTCTCTTCAAGGTCTTCAGAAGCCATATACATATTTAAATTTTTTATTTTATCAGTTAATTCAGTTCTATCTACAATTAAATCTTTAATGACAGGAAGATCCAAAGGTTCTAGAACATCATTATCCATAATTTCTGCCTTACATGCTAATTTAGCTTTACCATTAACTTTTATTGCACAAGATCCACATTGGCCTGCTCTACATGAATATCGGTATGCAATATCAGCATCATATTTTTTGTTAATTTGTGCTAATGCATCTAAGACTTTCATTTTCTCAATCTCTTCAATTTCATAAGATTCAGTGTAATGTAAATCTTTTACAGGATCGTATCTTTTAATATTAACAGTAATCATAATAATCTACCACAATCTATTAGGCAATAAATTGATTATTTCACCTTTTATTTAAAATTCATTTTGTAATGTTATATCTTATTTTAATATTTTTATTTCTTTTCTTTTAAAAGTTGTTAATAAATACTTATACTTGATTTAATATAAATATAAGTAATCTTTAATAAGTAATAATAGATTTTTTTCTCATTAAATTATTATTTCTTTACGTTTATTATTTTAAGGAGTATTCATTATGAAAATAAAAGAATTATTAAATTCCGAAAAAGGAAAAAAACGTTTCATGTTAGGTAATGAAGCGGCAGTAAGGGGTGTTTTAGAAGCTGGTGTTTCACTAGCAGCAACTTATCCTGGAACTCCCTCTTCAGAAATAGGTGATATCTTATTTAAAGTTGCTAAAGATGCAAATGTTTATTTTGAATTTTCATCAAATGAAAAAGTAGCCATAGAAGTTGCGGCATCAGCGGCAAGTACTGGTTTAAGAACATTTTCTTTCATGAAACACGTGGGAGTGAATGTAGCTGCAGATTCTTTCATGACTTCAGCATATATTGGTGTAGAAGGTAGTCTTTTAGTTTTAGTAGCAGATGATCCTTCAACATTTTCTTCACAAAATGAACAGGATACAAGACATTTTGCAAGACAAGCAAACATACCATTATTTGAACCATCAAATCCTCAAGAAATAAAAGATTTCATACATTATGCATATGACATATCTGATCAATTTAATATTCCCGTAATTCTCAGAACAACTACAAGAGTATCTCATATGAGAGGAATAGTGGAAACAGATGAATATAATAAAAACACGAAAACTTTTGGTGAATTTAAAGATAATGGATTACATGTACCTGTTCCAGAAGCAGCACGTGTGATGCATAATAATCTTGTTGAAAAAATAAGTAATATTCGCAAAATTTCTAATGAAAGTCCATTAAATAAAATTATTGACAATGGAGCAGATGTTGGAATCATAGCTTCTGGTGGAGCATATAACTATGTTGCAGATGTTATAAAGCAAAACAATTTAAAAATAAATGTTTTAAAAATTGGTTTTTCACATCCATATCCAGAACAACTTGTTAAACAATTCTTAGAACAAAATAAAGAAGTTTTGGTTGTTGAAGAAGTAGATCCTATTAATGAGATTGAGACTTTAGCTATTGCTGGAAGATATAATATTAATACAATTATTCACGGTAAAAAAGATAAAACATTACCTGAAACTTTTGAATATACTCCGGATATAATATTTGATGCTCTTCAAAAAATAATTTCATTTGAAGATAATCGTCATACTCCAAACGAAATGTCTAGTATTCAATTACCATCCAGACCTGCTACTTTATGTTCTGGATGTCCGCATAGAGCATCATATTATGCTGCAAGAGAAGCAATAAATAGCTTAAACTTAGATATTGAGAGTATACATCCATCTGATATTGGATGTTATACATTAGGAATTGCACCTCCTTATAAAATGGCAAATTATTTGATGTCTATGGGTGCTAGTGTCGGAACAAGTTGTGGTTTTAGTAAATCTACAGAAAATCAACCTATTATCAGTTTTATTGGTGATTCCACATTTTTCCATGCAGGTATACCTCCATTAATAAATGCAGTACATAATAAAAATAAATTTACATTAGTCATATTGGATAATAGAATTACCGCAATGACGGGTGGTCAAACAAATCCCGGTATTCCTATCGATGGTATGGGTGATGATGCACCAGCAATATCTATAGAAGCATTAGTAAAATCCATAGGAATAAACTTTGTTAAAAAAGTAAATCCTTTAGATGTTAAAGAAATGATTGAAGTATATAAAGATGCTTTAAATTATGATGGTGTTTCTGTAATAATAGCCAAATATCCATGTAATTTAATAAATAAACAAAAAATACGTGAGAGAAAATACAACATAGTTGTTGATAATGAAAAATGTGTTCATTGTAATATATGTGTGGATAAATTAGCATGTCCAAGTATTAATGAAATAGATGGAAAAATTACAATAGATCAAGTGTGTAATAAATGTGGTGTTTGTACTCAAGTATGTCCTACAGGCGCAATATCTAAGAAGGAGTAGTTAAAAATGGCATATAATATTTATATTTGTGGAATAGGTGGACAAGGTATTATTAAAACATCTATTGTTATCGGTGAAACTGCATTATCTAAAGATATGAATGTTGTTATGAGTGAAATTCATGGAATGAGTCAAAGAGGTGGAGTAGTATCCACAGAATTAAAAATAGGTGAAGATCAAAGTCCAATCATTCAGGAAGGAGGAGCCGACCTTATTTTATCTTTTGAACCAGTAGAAGCATTACGTGCATTACATAAATCAAATAAGGATTCAATAATTGTAACAAATGTTTCTCCAGTTTTACCTTCAACAATTAATCAGCAAGATGTAGATTATCCGGAAATTGATGAAGTTATTAAAGAATTAGAAACCAAAGTAAAAAAAGTTTTTGCAATCGATGCAAACGAAATAGCTAATAATGCAGGACATCCTTTATCAATGAATATGGCAATGTTGGGTGCTGCTACTGCAATTTCTACATTTCCTTTAGATAAAGAAGAAGTAATCGAAATGATGAAAAATCATTTACCTCCAAAATCTATTGAAATAAATTTGGTGGCTTTTGAAGAAGGTTATAATTCCTGTGTATAAAAAAAATAGAAGGATTACATTGAATAAATCTCTTCGGAAGAGATAATATCTGCATTTCCTTCTTTTAATACTTTTAACCCTTCATCCATATTTTCTAATTTTAAAATTACTATTGCATTATAAGTTTTTTGTTCTACAAATGCATAGAGATATTCTAAATTAATATTGTTATCATCAAGGACTCTTAATATTTTATTTAATCCTCCCGGTTCATCATTAATGGATACAGCTAAAACTTTAGTAATTTTTACAATAAAATCGTTTTCTTCTAATTTTTCCTTAACTATTGTAGGGTTTGTAACGATTAATCTTAAAATACCAAATTCGGAAGTATCAGCTATAGATAAAGCTCTGATATTGATATTTAATTTTTCAATAATATCAAGTGTGTGTAATAATCTTCCTTCTTTATTTTCTAAAAATATTGACAATTGATCAACATATTCTTCTGCCATAATGTCACTTCCTATTCGTTTCTTTTATCTATTACTCTCACTGCTTTTCCTGATTCAACTCTATCAATAGTTTTTGGTTCAACTAGTGATACATTTACTCTTAAACCTATTTCATCGTGAATAGCATGTTCTAATTTTTCTTTTATACCCACCAATTCTTTTACATTATCAAAGAATATGTCTGGTGATGCTTCAACTTTAACTTCTATTTGGTCTAAAACATCAGGTCTTGTTAATATTA
>JAEEGL011296514.1_pt1 | contig 36670 bp, 33 predicted proteins | sample 9134231 | NCBI WGS metagenome assembly JAEEGL01 (sample SAMN16246548, study PRJNA631951) | gut metagenome | biome: gut microbiome; feature: rumen; material: fiber-attached | host: Bos | place: Iran: Karaj | collected 2018-10 | reverse complement strand
TAGTATTGCGGAAACTACAGCGTGGAAATTGTCCACTGCCTCCAGCTGAAAAGAGCTTATCTCTCCCACTGTAACTGTGTCGTCTGTCATCTCCAGAGCGCTCTCGGCAAAGGAAACTCCTATATTTCCAACCACATAAGTACTGGCAAAATAAGCTTTCATGATGTCGCCTACCAGGGTTGTTGTGGTGGTTTTGCCGTTGGTGCCGGTAATTGCCACCATTTTGCCCTTTGAGAAGTTATATGCCAGCTCGATCTCGCTCCAGATGGGGATATTCTTTTCCTTAATCCTCATTACCGTGGGCGAATCCAGCGGCACAGCGGGGCTGGGAACCACAAGACACATTTCATCAAGGATCTCGTCGCTGATTTCACCGATAATGATCCTTGTTCTGTCCCTATCCTCCTGATGAAGCTTTTTTACAATATCTTCCTCTGTGACCTTGGTGTTCTCCTCAAGCACTGTGGGACGGGCCCCAACCTGGTTGAGGAGCCTTACAGACCCGACTCCTGACAGCCCCGAGCCTATGACCAGGACATTCTTTTCCTTCAAAACTGCTTTCATGATATATGCGCTCTCCTCAAAGTCCCGCGTACGCTATAAGGCACATCAGGACAGTTACTGTAGTGAAAACATTTACAACCTTTGTCTCAGACCAGCCGCCCTTTTCGTAGTGATGATGGATAGGGGCCATTCTGAATATCCTCTTTCCATGTGTGAGCTTAAAGTATGAGACCTGCATTATTACAGAAATAACCTCTATCAGATAGATGAAACCCACAAGCACGATGAAAAGAGGCATCTGCATAACGTACGCTATACCGGTAACAAATCCGCCAATAGCAAGGGATCCGGTATCACCCATCATGACCTTGCCGGGATAAACGTTGTAGACAAGATATCCCAAAAGAGCCCCCAGCATAGCGCCTGATACCACCTGTGCGCCACTGGCAGCATATACCGTTGCAGCAACCGAAAAGAATGCCGCCACAACAGCTGTAACTGAGGCACAGAGGCCATCAACGCCGTCTGTGAAGTTGGTTCCGTTGGCTGTCCCCAGCGCTATAAAAAACAGTATCGGTATATTAAAAAATCCAAAATCCAGTACTATTTCCGTAAATGGAACCCTCATGGCCAGAGATATATCCGTAAAGGTCTGCACATATACTGCAAAGAGGATAGTCACCACGAACTGTCCCAGAATCTTCTGCCATGCCCTCAGTCCCAGATTGTGTTTCCTCACAACCTTGATGTAGTCGTCAAGGAATCCGATAATCCCAAAGCCTATGGCAAGGATAAGAACAGGAATAACTTCCTTGTGGGACGCAGCGTAGAATACTCCTATCAGGACCACCGGAACCAGGAAGATGATTCCTCCCATGGTCGGGGTACCTGTCTTTTTCTGGTGGGACTCAAGGCCCTCCTCTCTCTCTGTCTGGGCCGCCTTCAGCTTTTTTAACATCTCTATCACCTTCGGTCCGATAAGGACAGAGACAGCAAAAGAAATCAGGACAGGGAGCAGGGTTCTCATTACATAATCGCTTGACATAACAAATCTCCAATAATAATCAGTTGCCGCCGTCCTCAGAAGCTTCAGGAGCAGCTTCCTCGGCGGGAGCTTCCGTCACAGACGAATTACCGTCAAAATCAGGAAGCGTGTCGCCTCCAAAGGTATATCCGTCAGTGGGGTCAATTAATTCACCTGTATTCGGGTCAATATAATACCCCGTTGCGGCATCTACGTCAAATGACTCCCAAATTGAAGAATTGTCAGAATTTTCTTGATTTTCAGTCTCCCCGGCAGTGGCGTCCTCTGTTCCTTCCTCTGTGACGCCTTCCTCTGTTCCCTCGGGGTTCTCCTCACTGTTCTCCTCTGCCTCAGGTGTGACAGGGGTCACCATCTTTTCCCTGAGTTCTTCCAGCTCAGCCTGCTCCTTTTCGCTTAAAGGCTCAGTCATAGGATAGTTCAGATAAGGAAGAGCCTCTGTGAGAACCGCTCTCACTATCCTTGTGGCATACTTGGCATCGTCCTGAATGGGCGCATTGCACCTGTCAACAACCACGTAAATTGCTATGTCAGGACTGGATGCAGGAGCGTAGCCCATAAATGAAACAACATACTGGCGGTTACCACGGGGAAGTGTCTGGGCAGTTCCTGTCTTGCCGCCGATCATGTATCCCGCAGGTCTTGCAGTCTTGCCGGTTCCCTCGTCTCCTGACACAACCTTATTGCAGTACTGGATGATCTTCTCGGATGTAGCCGGTGAAATTGTCTGCCTAAGGACCCTGGGCTCAACATTTTTAATTGTTGCGCCGCTGCTGGAAACAATCTTTTTAACTATGTGGGGCTCGTAGTAATATCCCCCGTTTATAAGAGATGCAAAGCTTGTTATCATCTCTATCATGTCAACGTTAAAGCCCTGGCCAAAGGAGTTTGTGGCAAGGTCCGTGGAAGTCATATTGGCAGCGTTGTAGGTAAGCCCCTCCGTCCTGGACTCTCCGGCAAGATCCACATTGGTCTTGAGACCGAAGCCGAAGTCCTTCTGGAACTTGGTAAAGATATTGACGCCAGTGGCCTGGGCAATATGCATCATGGCCACGTTGCAGGATATCTCAATTCCTCGCTCAACAGAAACTGCACCGTCACCGTAGCGGTTGTGGCACTTGATGTTCCATCCGCCCACCTCCAGGCCTCCGCCGCAGCTGTAGACCTCATTGCCGGTTATGGCGCCGCACTCGAGACCTGTCGCAACAGTAAAGGGCTTGGCTACGGAACCGGGCTCGTAGGTATCTGATATGCAGAAATTCTTCCAGAGGGCATTGTAATTCTGATACAGCTGCTCATCGCTGAAGCTGTCCAGCATCTCCTGGGTGATGTAAACTCCTGATTCAAATATGGAGTCGCCCTTTATCTTGTTGCCCTTCTCATCCACTGCGGGCATTCCAATAAGGGCCGACGGATCACGGGGGTTGTTCAGGTCAAAGCCGGGATAGCTTGCCATGGCCAGGATATCTCCGGTGTGGATATCCATCATGATGCAGCCCACGTTGTTGCAGCCGTTGCCCACACGTACATTGTTATTATAGGTATCGTTGAACTCCGCAAGATGCTTCTCCACGATGTTCTGGAGATTGCCGTCAATGGTGGTGACTATGCTGTCACCGTCTGTTGCAGGTATTGTTGTCCTCTCAAGATTGGAGTCCTCGTCCAGATAGCCGTACACTCTTCCCATTGTCCCGGAGAGCGTGTCGTTGTAGTACTCCTCAAGGCCGTACATTCCGTTGTTGTCGCCGGTGGTGAAGCCGATGACATCGCAGGCAAGGGAGCCATTGGGATACTTGCGGATATAACTGGACTCAAACCATATTCCCTGGATATCGGCATTATAGTCGTCCATGCCGGGTGTTATCATGTCCTGGAATTTCTTTATCTTGTCATAGCTGAGCTTCTTGGCCAGGATATAATACTGGGATGTGGGATGCTCGCTCAGATACGATCTGATCTCTCCGGAGTTTAATCCAAACTCTTTTACCAGAGCATCGATTGTGGGCTCAAGAAACTTCTCATCCCGAAGGAGAAGCTTGGCGTCAAGTATCACGTTGTAGACCTTCTCACTGTAGGCCAGCACAGTGCCGTTGGCGTCCAGTATCTCTCCGCGCCTGAAGGGCAGCGATGTCGAGTCGTACTGCTGCTGTGAGAGGACCTGCCGCTCATACTCTTCGCCGTTATTCTTGGTTATGAGGATAAGCCTGACCCCTAACCCAACGAAAGCCAGTAGCACCAGGACAAACAGCACTACCAGCTTTTTCTTCATTCCTATAGTAAATCTCTGGGTATTACCCGCTCTTTTCTTTCTCATTTAAAACTAAAAATCCTTCCAAAGCATAAGGGGGGCTGCGAAACTATTTCCTGCCAGCCTCCGGTATGGGCGCCAGCTGTCTGACATAGTCATTGCCACCTCCGTCGGAATATCTGACAATCTGCCCTTCTGTGGCATAGGTCATGCCGTATTCCTGTATGGCAATCCTCTTGACCTCATCGAGATCCACATTGCCATTTGCTCTATTATACGCCTCATCATTGTCCTGTTTCAAATTATTCAGCTGACTTTCTAATGCAGCTATGCTTTTTACGCTGTTTTTTATCTCTGACTGCAGTGAAATATACCATGCCAGAGTTCCTACCATAAGTACCATTGCAAGAGACAGGAACAAAAGATATCCAAGGCTCATGTTGCGGTGTCTCCTGGGTCTGTCTGCTGTCTCGTGAACACGGACGTGACTGTAGTTCATAACCTTCAGCGGTTTTCTGACGCTTGTCCCGCGTATGTATTCACTTGCCATGTCCACACCTCCTTCTAAAATAACAGTTTATATTCTCTCGAAAACTCTGAGTTTGGCGCTCTGGGATCTCTTGTTTTCCTCAAGTTCCTTGTCGCCCGGGATTATGGGTTTTCTTGTCACCACTCTCCCCTTCGGTTTCCTGCCGCAGGTACATACCGGAAAGTCCGGCGGACAGATGCAGGGGTTCTCTGCTGTCCTGAAAATATTCTTGGTTATCCTATCCTCCAACGAATGGAAGGTTATTACACAGAGCCTTCCTCCAGGATTCAGGAAATCTATGAAACCGTCCAGCGAGTTCTGCAGTACGTCAAGCTCCCGGTTCAGCGCTATCCTTATGGCCTGGTAGGTTCTCTTGGACGGGTGTCCACCCTTCTCCCTCATCCTGGCCGGGATTGCAGCCTTTATTATGTCATTGAGCTGCCCGGTGGTCTCGATCGGAGTCCTGGTCCGCTCTATGCATATGTGCTTGGCAATGTTCTTGGCGAATTTGTCCTCGCCAAAATCCCTTATTATGTGGAACAGCTCGGTTTCCGAGTAGTCATTGACTATATCTCTTGCGGTCAGGGGCTGCCTCTGGTCCATCCTCATGTCCAGGGGAACATCTTCTTTATAAGTAAAGCCCCTCTCAGCATTGTCCAGTTGGTAGGATGAAACTCCCAGATCGAGCAGGATCCCGTCAACTCCGGTCACCCCAAGGCTTCTCAGCCTCTCAACTGCATTTTCGTAGTTGTCTCTTATGATGGTGACCCTGTCCTTAAATGGTTCAAGGCGCCTGGTGGCAGCTTCTATTGCATTTTCATCCTGGTCCGTGCCGTAGAGGTGTCCGCCCTCCGTGAGCCTTTCTGCTATGTGAAAAGAGTGTCCGGCTCCACCAAGAGTTCCGTCCAGGTAGATGCCGTTTGGCTTGATATCAAGATTGTCCAGGCACTCGTTCAGGAGAACCGAATAATGTTTGAATTCCATATTTACTCCTGCATGCGTCCGGCTTGAAATCTGATAAGCCATGCGCCCGGCTTATATGCTCAGGCCGTACTCGCTCATCTTGGCTGCAATTCCATTGATGTCATCAAAGGTGGAGGCCTTCTCCCACTCCTGTCTGCTCCAGATCTCGACTCTGTTGCCGACTCCGGCAACGATTGCATCCTTCTCGATCTTGGCATGCTGGATGAGGTTGGCGGGAAGAAGTATTCTTCCCTGTTTGTCCACTTCCGCATCGATGGCTCCGGCGATAAAGAAACGGGTCAGCACCCTGACTTCAGGCTTATCCATGGGAAGCGCCTGGAGCTTGGCCTCAAAGGCATCCCACCCCTCCTGGGCAAACACAAAAAGACATCCGTCAAACCCCCTGGTAACCACAAATGAATCGCCGAGAAGTTCGCGGAACTTTGCCGGAATTATGAGCCTTCCCTTCGCATCAATGGAATGACTGTATTCGCCTCTGAATGCCGTTCCCACTTATCTACCACTTTTTACCACTTTTCAACACTTTTTACCACCTGAAACCATTATATAGTATTTTTTCAGGATTAACAACTGCTTATGCCGCATATTTACTAAATTTTTCTAAAAAAATTCCAAAAAAAGCGCAAAAAATAGCCCATCTTGTGGTGGCGGTTTCACACACCTACAAGATGAGCTATTTTATTTATCAATAGAGTTATTTATGACTTAAAAAATGTTGACAACAAGCCTCGACCAAGACTGGCACCGAGGTTGCCACCCAAGGTCTTGCCGAATTTTCCGAAGGAGCCACCGACGGTCTTGCCCACTTCGCGGCCAACGGTTCCGGCCACGGAGTTGCCCACAGACTTTGCAGCCTGTCTCTTGCGTCTGTCTGCTGCGGCCTTCTCTTTTTCGGCGGCCTTTAACGCTGCTGCCTCCTCTTTCTCTTTTGCCTTGCGCTCCGCCTCCTCGGCCTTAAGCTTCTCAGCCGCCTCGGCATCAGCAATGCCCTTCCTCTCGAGGAATTCATAGGCAGAATCGGGATCATAGGGCTCAAAGTACCTTCCATAGAGAAGGCTTCCCTTTATCTCTTTGTCCCTGGTAGTGTCATCAATGCCACCCATATAGGACTGCGGCGGAAGGATAAAGACTCTCTCGCAGACAGTGGGTGTGCCGGTCTCATCCAGGAATGAGCATATTGCCTCTCCGGTTCCCAGCTCCTGAATGGCATCAGCGGTCTTGAAGGCAGGATTCTCACGGAAAGAATCAGCCGCTGCCTTGACAGCCTTCATATCGGAAGGTGTGTAGGCGTGAAGGGCGTGCTGTACCTTGTTACCCAGCTGAGCCAGAACACCGTCGGGGATGTCCCTTGGATTCTGGGTAACGAAATAAATGCCGACACCCTTGGATCTGATGAGCTTGACCACCTGCTCAATCTTGTCCATGAGGAGCTTGGACGTATCCTTGAACAGAAGGTGGGCCTCGTCAAAGAAGAACACCATCTTGGGCTTGTCCAGATCTCCCACCTCAGGCAGAGTCTCGAAGAGCTCGGACATCATCCAGAGAAGGAATGTGGCATAAAGTGTGCCGTTATTGATGAGGCTGGTGGAATCCAGGATGTTGATCATTCCCTTTCCGCCTGCTCCCACCGTGAACCAGTCGTTGATGTTCAGCGCCGGCTCGAAGAAGAAGGTGTCGCCCCCTGCTATCTCCAGGGACACAATGGCCCTGACGATGGCAGATACGGAAACCTTGCTGATATTGCCGTAATCTGCAGCAAACTCCTTGTTGTTGTCTGAAATATATGTAAGGATTGCCTTCAGATCCTTGGTATCAACCAGAAGAAGCTCATTGTCATCGGCAATTTTAAAGGCGATGGACAGAATATCCCTCTGAAGGTCATTGAGTCCCAATATCCTGGCAAGAAGGAGGGGCCCCATCTCTGACACTGTCGTTCTAAGCGGAATGCCCTTTTTACCAAACACATCCCAGAAGGTTGCAGGATACTTCTGATAGGCAAATCCGGCCTCATCCAGCCCGAATCTCTTTATCCTGGTCTGCATGTCCTCGCTGTCCCTGCCATCCAGGACCATTCCGGACAGATCACCCTTCACGTCAGCCAGGAACACCGGCACTCCCATATCGCTGAAGGCCTCAGCCATCACCTTGAGGGTTATTGTCTTACCTGTTCCCGTCGCCCCTGCGATGAGCCCGTGCCTGTTGGCCATATTAGGCAAAAGAAATACATTCTCCCCCGCCTGTGTATTCGCTATCCAGATTTTGTTATCTTTTAACATGAAAACCTCCTCCAACACTGTAGTCAGAAAATAAAAAACTGCTCCTTATATGATAGCATTTTTAAGGAGCAGTGGCATTACTTACCTTTTCTTTATATATGATAAAATAACGCGCAATGCAATAAGCGAAAACACTAACGCTAAAGCCCTTCCGCCCCAAACCAGTAATGACTTAAATTTCTCATTCTCCTGATTTTCAAAAGCCAGCTGCTCAGAAACAGAAACGTTATATTTACCTAAAGTTGTCTCAATATGTTCCCCTTGTCCATCCGTATAAGCCAACTTTATAATAATACTCTGATTGCCAATCTGTGTATATGTGACATCTAAATCCTTTGAATAGTTCTTACCCGAATTAACGGTCCCTAGATTTATTTCTTTACTCTCATCCGAAACATTACCTTCAATTATCAGCTTTGCATCATCGATGTTAGAATTACTTTTATTCGAAAGACTGATGCTTATCAATGATTTACCATTAACAATTGCATGTGTACTTACATCTAATGAGTTAACAAGCATTCTCTTCCCACCGGATGTAGTAATTATCAGAACAGAATTGTTACTCATCTGATTGTCTTTGCTTACATAGCTTAATCCACATTTTAAATCCACATAATCCTGTTTAAATGAAGAACTGACAGTTATGGGAACTGTTACTTCCACAGATTCATTAGCAGGGATAGTTCCTACAAAAAACTGATTGTCATTACCATAAGAAGGATAAATCATGCCAGATTCACTGGAAATCGTCAGCATAACACTTTCAGCAGCATTTGTTGAACTAAGATTATGCAAAGAAAGAATAAGTGAAATCTCCTTGCCTGCTGCAAGGATTCCTTGATCCAGCTTATAACCACTCACTTCAACTATAGCTTGCTCCGAATAAACAGGCTTGTCTTGTTGCAAAGATTCCTCTGCACTGTTTTCTTCTGATTGTTCAGTAGATTGCCCGGTTTCTTCAGTAGTTGTCGCCTCTCCAATTTCAGTTTTCTCTGAAGCAACTGATATTATGTTATTATTGGTCATCATATAGCCTATTACAAATAAACATATTGCAATAACACTTATTAGTTTATATTTACTCTTCATTACTCTATTATCACCCATATTATTTCATTCCTGCTATTTAGCTCTGCTTTTTTGCATACTTCTCATTCTTAAAATAGTCATAGTCTCCATGTGAAGCAATGTATTGTTTCATATCTGTTCTATTTATGATTGTTCCAACGAGGTTTGCATGTACTTCCAAAAATGAATTCGCCGCATCTATCAATCCTTTTTTTGTTGTTTCTCCAATTGCAGATACCAAAATAGTAGCATCAGCATTTACAGCTATCACTTTAGCGTCCATTGCTGCATTTACTGCGGGCATATCATATATTATAAAGTCACAGGAAATTGCCAGTTCTTTACTAAGTTTTTCCATCTTTTTTGAACAAAGAAGTCTGACCGGATTATCAATGAGTTCACCACAGGGAATATAAAAAAGGTTGTCAGTGGTTGTCTCGTATATAATACTATCAAGAGCAGCATTATCTAAAAGATAATCCGATAGCCCAATACCTGCATTCTCATTCAGTCTTTTATAACGATTCTTTTTTCTCATATCGCCATCAATTAATACTGTTTTTAACCCAGAGCTTGCAAGTGCTGCTGCCAGATTAATTGCCACAGTGGTTGTACCATTACCCGCCTCGCATCCACTGATTACAAAGCTCTTATATCCATTCTGCTTTCTTAAAATATGCAGATTCATAACCGCCTGATCAAAAGCGTCATTTAAAATATAATTATCATTTTTATAGATTTCCAGTTTATCCAACTTTACACCTCTCATTCCTTATAATCCGGAATAATACCAATCACAGGAAGCTTATCTCCGATGGTAGCTTCTCTGACAGTGCGTACTTTAGTATCAAATATTTCACACGAAAGCACAACCAGACATGCTATTGCAAAACCTGCCATTCCAACTTTTATTATTCTCTTTGCAATTTCACGCTTAGTATTATATGACAATTTATATGTATGAGCCTTATCAAGCATCTTCACAGAATCAGCATGAAGAATATCTGCCATTTCTCTGACATATGATTGAACCATGGCATCAGCCATTTCCATAGACAGCTCAGGATCTGTAGTAGATGCAGTAAACGTTACAATAGTTGCTGAACTGTTCATAAAATTTGATACTGTGCTGGATGATGATGTTTTGGCAGAAGTAGTTACTTTAACAGAATTCTGTATATCTATGGCATCAATATCCGTCCGCCCCAATATTAGTGCAGCCCTTTGACATACCTTATATGATTTGGCAACATCAAGATAAGCATTCATAGCTGTTACGGCATTCGCTGAATCCGAATATGATTTATCAGCAGCTGCATATGCAGTAGCCTTTGCGCTATATTTATCCTGCCCAACATTTAAGGATAACCCAATCCCAATTATCAAAAAAATAAAGGTGATTAAACCAATGAATTTTTTCCTTATTCCTAACGCCTTAATGCATCTTATAACGTCTATCTCCAGCTCATTTTTATACATAAATATTAAACCTCTCTTAACACAATTATAAACCGTTAAAGTATAGCATTTCTTGCCCCCAAAAAACAACCAAAAAGTAACAAATATGCTTCGTAATTACTATTTTTTTGTAAATAAAGACAAATATCCCTATTTACTTTTATTTTTTCATTTCAAAGAACATTACTTTTTTATATAATAGCTATAGTTTTAGTATTTCTTTACAGGAGAGAAAAAAGTGATTGATTTCAAGCATTTACGTTTATATAGATATTTCATAATCCTCATACTTATATGTACTGCAATCATTCTGCTTTTCATATCACAGAAGTTCACTGTAAGAGCCTTCAAGCCAAACTCCAAATCATCCGAAAGCATATCTGTAAAAACTTTTGGCGCAAAAGGAAATGGTATAACTGATGACAGTCAGTCTATTCAAACTGCTCTGGATAGCTGCGTTGGCAAAACACTTTTCTTTCCAGCCGGAACATATATGCTTCATAAAACTATAACCGTACCATCCAACATTATACTATTAGGGGAAGATGGCACGATCCTGAAGGCCAGTTCAAATTTTGGTGTTGATAAGGACTTGCTCAGGACCTACAACGGACAGAATATTACTTTAGATAGTATAACATTAAGTGGTAATAACGGTTCTAACCCAAAGGGCAACTCTCAAATTGCCACTGTGGGAGTCTGGCTTTGGGATATATGGGGATGTAATAATCTCAAAATGGTCAATTGCAGTTTTATCGATGATTTATATCCCGCATCAAGACTTGTTTATGACTCATCCAATATAACTTATGATTCATGCAAATTTATTAACGTTGACTGCGGAGTCATTTTTCAAGGAAGTGGTAATGTTGATCAATTAGTAGTAACAAACTCTATTTTTGATGGGCACGAAAAATCCGAACCCATATCTTTCTTTGGTTCCGGAAAATACACGAATATAACAATCAGTAATAATACCATGCAAAACAAAACCCATGGAAAAGCTATCAACATTATGCGTGGCACTGTTGACAATATCAAAATATTCGGTAATACACTAGTCAGCGATGCCTGTGGTGTATATATAGCAGATGAAGCATCAGCCAATATTGAAGTATATAATAACAATATTGAGTCTACCGGAATCGGCATACGCATAAAGAATTCTTCAAAAGTCAATGCCCATGACAATACCATTTCCAAAACACGAAGCCAGGGATTGTTCATAGAAAATTGTTCTGATGTAACATTTTCTAAAAACACCGTTACTGATTGTGGCAGCAACGGAATCAATTGGCATGCCATTCATTTAAAAGGTGATTGTAATAATATAACCCTTGACAATAACACCTTGGTCAGAACAGACCCCAAATTATCTGAATGCTCTATGCTTTTGGAATGTACCGGTACTGTTGAAGTAACAAATAATAATTTTACAGGCTGTAAGATGCAAATTAATTATAATTCGTTAAATGTAAACATTTCACATTAAAGAAAGAATTATTTATCTATTATATTATATGTCTTTGAATGGCAGTATTCCTTGCAAAATTTATTTTTCAAAACAATAATAGCCTTAGTTTTTTTTCTATTTATTATAGATTTTTTCTTCTTTTCTTTTTTATTGTATCTCAATATATTTTCTTGTTTTCCGCAAAAATCAACATTGCTCAATATAGGATATAATTCCTTATTGTTAACAATTGGTGACCTTGAAACTTTATCGCCCACATCCCTTTGAACTTCAAAAATCCTGATCTTTTCTGATTTTACGGTTTCATCTCCGATAAAAACAATATCATTATCTTTGTTGAAGCGCTTAAGAACGCTTATAGTATAGTCATAATTATCTTCTATCCACTTCAGTTCTACGGATTTTCCGTCAGCGTCAACTTCCTCACTGGAAATATATCTCAAAAACAGTGTTGGCTGTTTAATACTCTGCAAGAAACGTTCAATTCTTCTATCATATTTATTTTTTACACTCTCATATTGACTATCGAGACTTTTATATTTATCAAAATCATGAAAAGAGTAAAAATGATATACATCTTCGTGATAATGCGCCCTATTACTCACATTCTGTGATAAGTGGTCGTAATTCATAAAACCAGTGAATTCTTTGTCAATAACGTCAATTACATTTGGAAAATATGATATTGCCCAATCAAAAGGAAATGATTGATTTCGCAGCCCCATCTTCTCCAGATCCTGAGCAACCAAACAAAAATACCCTAATGATATATAGTTTGTGTATTTTTTCATTTCTTGAATTTCATTTGTTTTCATAGTGTATTTCTATTATCTCTTTCAATTTTTATTTTCTCTTTTGAAAATATGTCTTTGCTGAACTCAGAATCAGAACCATTGTATTCGCAAACTGGAGTAACGACAATAAGGGTAATAACTTACCGTCATAATATGTCTGGCATAAGTACTTCCTGGACTTATAGCCAAGCTTAGATACTGCTAGTCTAGCTTTTAGTGGTTTATGTTTTTCACTTTTCCAAATATGGTTATGTATATAAAACTGATCTAACACTATGACTTCCTTGTAACCATATTTCTTGCATTTAATCCCTAATATATTCTCCTCATTATAAAGAAAAACATTTTCGTCTAAGTAACCCATTTCCTCCATGACTGACGCTTTTGCCAAAAAAAAGCATCCTGCTATGCACTCTGTCAGCGCAGCATTATCTGTACACATCTTTAATCTGAGACTCTTTTGCCTTCTTTTGTTAAACATAAAATGATTAAATACTATTTCTTTTGCAGTAGGAATATTCCAGCAACTGTCGCTGATATTATATTCATTTTTTGGTGTGATTAACACTCCCCCTGCAACAGCAAACTTATTATCACTTAATAAGACTTTGGCAATTTCGTCGATAACATCTCCATTTGAAATGATAATATCAGGGTTTAAGATACCGACAATATCAACATTATAATGTGATACTGCGTACTTCATTCCTAAATTATTGCCTGCACTATAACCTGTATTCTTTTTATTACATATAATGTCAACATTTGTAACAGCATCAAATGCTTCATTAATCTTAGCAACTGAATCGTCTGCTGAATTATTATCCACAATGATAATGTGATATCCTTTATTAAATGATAGTAACCTGTTTACACACGTTATCGTATCATCTGAAGAATTATAATTTAAAACAACCAATCCAATTTTTTCCATGTCTATCTACCACCGCATTAGTGAATCATCATTTATTCAAAACATGTTAAGGTCTGATAAAAGCAAGCAGCATCCCTACCGGCGCAAAAAGCTTATCATTACAATCTTTCCATAAATCACTGGTCTCTACCTTTGCTATCCTTCCAAATCTAAAATAATTATATTCAGATTTTATCCTAAGCTTTAACGGTAGTCTTTTGCTCGTCAAACGCAGATTTGCAACTTTATATGCCCCTATCGGACTCTTCCTGTAAACACTTGCTATATTTCTGGTCAGACCATCATCACGATACTCAGCAATGTATATCACTTCGTTAAACCATCTAAACTTTAGCCCCTGATAAGCAAGTGTCATCCAGAAATAACTTTCAACCAAAAACTTCTCATCCCCGAATTTCGGAAAAGGATACTGCCTGACCAGATCAGTTCTCACCACCTCAGCTCGATCTCCACCAGCCTTGATAATATACTTATACTCTTCATAATCCGCATCAATAAACTCAGCTTTTAAATAGTCTTCTTCCTGATTGTTCTCTAATTTGTTATTCTTCAGATAAGAAGACAAAACCTCCCCTTTGGGATTTCCACACAAACCGGAAACTCCGGCAAAAGTCAAATCTGATTCTATCTGGCTGCAATATTTATGTATAAGCAATAATGCATCCCTAGATAAATAATCATCTGAATCGACTGTAAAAAACCATTCCCCTGAAGCCAGTTTACCCCCTTCATTTATCGCTATGTGCTTTCCCTCATTTATTTTTTTTAGATAAACCAGCGGAAAGGTAGCCTTTTCTTTGATTTCCTCAATAATTGCTTCTGTTTCATCCGTAGAACCATCATCAACGACTACCCATTCAAAATCTCTATATTCCTGTTCTTCCAGAGATTCCCACAGCTTATAAAGCAGCTTACCCCTGTTATATGTAGGTGTGAAAACAGTTATCATTTACTCCCCCTTATTTTGGTCATCTACGTATGAAGGTTTTAATTTTATCTTCCTTTGGATTTTTGCAATAAAGCCACAGAAATAACTATCTTTGATTACCAATAAAAAGACAGAATATAAAATCATGGAAAGTATAACTATCACCACTATTCTGAATAAGTAATTAGTTATAACGTTCTTAGCAACAAAACTTATCAGAGCAACAATTACTGCGCCCATCAAAGAATGAATAATTGTCATAATTACCTTTTTAAAGTCCATGTAATCACCTTTAGAAGGTATCCTAAGAAAACAAAACAGAAAAACAAATGCTTCAGAAATCAAGGTTGTGATCGCTGCTCCATTCTGAGCCATAGCAGGAATAAAAATGAGATTCAGGGCAAAATTCAGAGCTGCGCTTATAATAGTAGCATTCAGGTTCTCCTTTTCTCTTCCAAGTGTGATATTCATGCATACTGTAGCCAGTCCACCATATATAGCAAATATCAAAGCGACACTTAGAATTATGAGGCAGGGAACCGCATCAAGGTATTCTTCCCCACCCATAAATAGAATTATCTCTTCAGAAATCGAGATCAACCCAACACCTGCGGGGATAAGAAGTAACGAAATACTACCCCATAAATCTGTGCACAGATTCTTATAGCGAACGCTGTCTTGATTGCCTCTATAAAATGCAAGCCTTGGCACAGCAACTGCATATACAGCAGCCAGCATATTCTTTACTATGTTATATACTTTCACAGCTGCCGAATATATGCCCACGTTATAATCGCCCTTGATCCATCCCAGCATTGTCGTATCTATACTCACATAAATTGTAATAGCTACAGTATTTGCAAAGAGTATAAGTAATGGGCGAATATGTTCGCGAATATTGGGGTTCTTCGTAAGTTTTACTCTGACATATCTTCTGCAATAACCCCAGTTGCTGACACAAACAATCCCATTTGTTATAACCGTTAACAAGGCATATATATAGAGATCCTGTGGCTCATGTACAAAAGCAAACAGAAGCACTAGCGAAACCACATGAGTTACTATGCTTCTAATGGTTATTAACAGAAAGTCTTCATGTATTGTATTAATCCAGTCGACACCCAAAGTTGTCAATGCAATGCTTAAACTCTGAACAAGCAGAAGTACAGAATACTCATGAAGGTTAGGAATTGCAAAAATCGCAGCAAATAACAAGATATACGATATTACCGTAGATAAAACATTGATTGTGAATACTTCTTTTACAAATATTTCAAATTCTACAGGATCGTTTTTTCTTTTAGCGCCTTCTCTTACAGCATAAGGGGCCACCCCCAGCATGGCTATAAGGCTGAAATAACTAATGATGGAACTGCCATAATTCACTTTTCCGGTATTGATTATTCCCAAAACCCTTAATGCATATGGATACGTGATCAGCGGAAAGAGAACACTTAATCCCTGCTTTATGACATTCAAAGCAGCATTTACGCCTATGTTTTTTTGTTTTTTCTGCATCTTATATCCTTTTTTCATCTCAAAGTTCAAATCTATTCTCCAAAATAGAAAGCTATTTGGGGCGTTTTTTTTGCTGTGTGATAGTCTTCCATCATGGCCAGCATTACTGTAAACATTAATCCAAACGCAAAGTTCCAAAACCACATAATAACATTGACGCATATTACTTGCATAAAAACAGTATATAGCAAGAATTTATACTCACGCTTTTCCAGTGCCTTGCACGAACAAATAAACATCTTAATGGTAAGCCATATATACCATGCCACTCCCAACAATCCATAGATATATGCAAATCCATATATACCGTTATCATTTAAATATATCAAGTCATATATACCTGCGGCGCTATATGCAGCTGAGTTATATGGATATCCTCTACCAAACAGAGGCGATTTACTTATCTCATTTATATATAATTCCTTACCAATCATTCTTATTCTGGAAGATGGATCTGAAGATGTATCTAACACAGATGTAATAAAATATTGCCCCAAATCAGTTTCCAGCACCCAAATAATCATTCCGCATATTATTAATAAATACATGACCTTTTTAGGCAGATTTTTATAATAAAGCAAAATCATTATTATGGTTGTAATACCATACGCCACTATAATAATTCTGGTTTGCAGAACAAAAATACAGTGATAATAAGCCATTATCAATCCTATACAGGCCACTATCTTTTCTTTTTTATCAGAAGTCTTACAATACAATATCAAAGATTCAATAAAAAAAACGGTGGAATACGTGAAATTATCTATAATCCGCACACCAAATCTTTGTGAATAACCCACTTCCAGAATTCGTACATAATCAGATATGGCATGCTGGACTATAAAAACCCCTGTTATAACAAACGACAATACATATATACACTTCCATAAATATTCTTTAGATATAAGTTTTTGTATAATAGCTGTTCTTACCAAATAGTAACTACAAATCAGCAATAAAAATCTTCTTTGTACTAAAAATGCAGAAAAAAAGCTTTGTCCAAAAAGAAAATGTGGTACTACAGATGCAATAATAGTCAAAGGAACTATCAATAATGTATTACTCGCAAAATAGTACTGCCGTAGATCGTACATTTTATAGTGCCAAAACATACATAAGAACAATCCCAAATATACAACATATACAAAATCAGTATACTTAATGTGGGTCAATGAATAAAAATGATTACTATTAATCAAATAAATAAATCGTTCCGGTATCAACAGAATTAGAAAAAGCAGAATCTTCGGAACGTTAATTTTGATATATCTCACTGTAAAACCTCATTTAATGAATACATAGATTCTTTCTCTTTCAATAACATCTATTTTCCAAAATAAAACGAAACTTTAGGAGTGTTATTTGTTGATTGATAGTCTTCCATCATTGCTATCATTATTGTAAATACCAGTCCAAATGAAAACTCCCAGAACCACCAGACAATATTCGCACATATTACCTGTAAAAACACAGTATACAATATAAATCTATAATCTTCTTTTTTTAGAGCTTTAAATGAACAAATAAACATCTTGAACGAAAGCCATATATACCATGCCAGTCCCAACAGTCCATAGATGTATGCGAATCCATATATACCATTATCATTCAGGTATATCAAATCATATCTGCCAGCAGCCCTATATGCTGCCTCGTTATAAGGATACCCTCTCCCAAACAGTGGTGATTTACTTATCTCACTTATATAAAGTTCCTTACCAATCACTCTAATTCTCGCAGACGGATCTGAAGATGTATCAAATAATGCTGTTAAAAGATATTGTCCCAGATCAGTTTCCAGCATCCATATTACTATCCCACATATTAGTAATAAATAAACTACTTTCTTAGATATTTTTTTATTAACAAACACAACAAATAATATGGACATGACACCATACGCTGCCATTACAATTCTTGTTTGAGTAACAATTATGCAATGATAATAAGCCATTATCAATCCTATACATGCTGCTATCTTTTCCCTCTTATCAGCAGTTTGGCTATATAAAACCAAGGATCCAATTAGAAGAATGGCTGCGTATGTGTTGTTCTCCGTAATGCGCACCCCAAATCTTACCTGATACTGTACATGCAGGATGCGTACATAATTAGCTATGGCATGTTGAATTATAAAAACTCCTGTAATAACAAACGACAATCCATATAGACACTTCCATAAGTATTCCTTTGATATGAGTTTATTTATAATAGCTGTTCTTGCTAAAAAATAGCTACATAACAGCATAAAGAACTTTCTTTGCACTAAAAATGCCGAAAGAAAACTTTGTCCAAATAGAAAATGCGGAACAACAGCAGCGATAATAACCAATGGAATTATTAGTATAAAATTACTTGCAAAAGAATACTGTCGCAAATCGTCTATTTTATAGTGCAAAAGCACACACAAAAACAGGCCAAAATATACTAAATATACAAAATCGCTATAATTAATATGGGTTACTGAGGTAAACTTTCTACCGCTAAGCAAATGAATAAATTGTTCCGGAATCAACAGAATTAGTAAAAACAGAATTTTCCGAATGTCAATTTTTATGTATTTCACTATAAATCCTCATATCTATTAAACGCTTTTACAATACTGATCCATACAAGAAACATATTTTTCAATACTAAAAGTCTTAGCCTTAACGGATGCTTTCTCTCTCATATCTCTATATCGCTCTAGTTCTGGCTTCTCAAGTATTATAGAGAGTTGTTCTGCAAGTGCTTCAATAGTATCCGGTTCAACAATAAATCCGTTTATTTTATCATCAATTATTTCCGTCATAGCACCACGATTATATGCTATACATAATAACCCTGATGCCATAGCTTCTACCAGAGATATTCCAAATCCCTCATTCCAAATTGCCGGATGAACAAATATATCTGCGCTCTGTAATATATGATCAACATCTGATCTTCTACCCGTCATAGTAACTCTGTCACCAAGTTTTAACTCCTTGATCAGATCAGCCAAACTCTCTTTTTGCGACCCTTCACCGACAATCAGACATTTGAATGGCTCATTTACCAAAGATAAGGCACGCAAAAGCTTATGAACCCCTTTTACATATTCAAGTCTTCCAACATAAATAATTGTTGGCGGTTCGTTAAAGTTCCTGTTTATCGGACAGAATCTCCCCACATCTACCCCATTATATATAACATGTATTTTCTCAGTTTTTTCAATTGATAACGATACTAATCCCTTCTTTACCGCTTCAGATATAGCTATCAGTCCATCTGCCCTGGAATATGCTTTATAAAAGATAATCTTGTCAATTCTTTTTCTTATTCCTTTTTTTACCAGCTCATCAGCATAATAAGAGTGTGCATAGATAACGGTTTTCCGTTCCGGATGACGAACTTTAAGCAAATAAAGATATAACCATAAAAAATCCACTCCATGATGTGAAATCACTATAGAAATATCGTTTTCAATAACATATTTCTCTATTTCATAATATGTGCATATTATTTGATAGCTCTTTTTTCCAAGGATTCTTACATTTTCATTATTTTTCGCAATATCATCGGCGATTTCACCACCTTTATATAGAAACAGATAATGATTCTCCAATTCACTCATACTGCTATATTCTCTCGCTAATGTTTCTATTCCGCCGGTTCCTCCGGCAGCCATTAAATGTAAAACTTTTTTCATATGCAAATCCATTCCGGTACTATACCTGCAAAAATCACTGTATTGCCGCGAATAATTATACTGCTCAACATATCCAAATGACAATTGGTACATGTTCAGAATAAAACATTGATGATATAATACAACATATAAATCATTTTGATAGATTTCGAATGCGATACTAGTTTAGGGAGTTTTTATGGAAATGTCGCGAAAACTTATTAGAATATTTGCACTCGCCATCATCATACTCTGTCTTTTTTTGTCTTTTTCATCAACTAAATCTATGGCAGGCAATTCATTCTTAAACACTTTTTTCGATCAACTCTCTCTTAAAGTCAACTCATCTTCAATAAAAATAGATTCTTCAAAAAAAATAGTAACTATTACGAAGCATCAAAACGATACATCCCATCTTAAAATAAACACCAATCCAAATGACTGGACAGTGAATTTAAAGAATTTTAAATGGCTTTATTTCAACCACTCAAACAAGAAATACGATTTAACAATCAAGAATTCCAGTGCTACTATTCGTATTAGCGGAAACACTTTCAGTGGCACTGATAATGATATTTCAGTCAATCTGCGAAACACGTCAAAAACTTCCTATTATGTTAAAGAAATAAAAACTGAAAGCGATCCTTCAAAGCGTATCATCAAAAATGAAAGCTACATTATTACCGGCAAAAAAACTGTATCATTGTACAAATCTGCATCAAAATCAAATAGAGTAACCATACCATCACAAATACAGATTGGGAATGAATCATATAAGGTAACAGGTATTAGTCCTAATGCTTTTAAAAACAATAAAAACATAAAGGAAATCCGTCTTCCAGAAACGCTTACAACCATAGGTGATCAGTCATTCTATGGCTGTAAGAATTTGAAAACCATAAAAATCAACATTGCTTCACTAAAAGCAATAGAAAAACAAGCGTTTGAAGGGATCAAAAATAATGCCAGGTTTTCAATAACAGCCAGAAACAAGCGTTCATATAATTCCTGCATCAACCTTATTAAGAAAACCGCTCCAAAATCCAATTTCTCATATATTATGATAAAAGAGGATGCCAAAGCTGCAGAATAATCCAATTGTTTTCTATGTATAATTATTTTTCAAATGATGATTTTTCTGGAAGTATTCTATCAAATGCATCAATCAGTTTAGTTTGAATTGAAGCAAAATCAATATCCTCTGAACTATCGTTCAAGCAAACGACTTTACCTTTGTGCCCGATAATATAGTCGTATACATTTTCATCTTCGCCAAGCTCAAACTTTTGTCCAAAATTTGGCTTTCTGGGATAAAAGGCTCCCTTACACAGATACCATTCCTTAATTAGATAAATATTGACATCCTCTTTACTTCTAAACCTTGATCTCGAAGACTTTTTCATTTTGTCCGGTTCTTCATTCCATAGCTCTTCAAAATGTCTTTTCAAAAAAGATTTTGGTAAGTGCAGATCGTAAAAACTAGAAAAATACGAGAAAGGTATAAGCAAAAGATTTCTAATAACATGTTTCCCATATATAGGATTATAAAACTTAAAGAAGTTACTTCTGATAACATCTTTTTTATTAAAATGGCTGTTTATTATTGCATTATTGTTAATTAATATATGCGGAAATACATCGTCTAAATCGTTTGATGAAAGGACTCCGAGTAAACCTGATTCACATGGTAATCCATTTACAAAAAAATCCGTACTGTTCGTCTCTGAAATAATAACCATGTCATCATTAAAAGAAACAAATTGTTCAGATAATCCCGGTATTTTGTGCATATAAAGTTCTATTGTATTTGCATTAAACGTTGGCAAAATATCTTTTGGAATGTAATCACTATGTTTGATTAAAGAGATTTTGGGATTATTCAGATCAAGCCATTCAGGGACATGTCCACATGTAACAAAATAAATATGATTCACCCACGGTGCATACTTCTCAACTCCTCTGAACCAGTACTTTAAAATCCCCCAATCCCTAAATCTATTGGACGAGGCAGAATTATCGTCTGTATTAGGAGAATATTGGTCTTTTTCCTTCTGCCACTCCTCATCATTGCCGTCTACCCATGTTATGACAAAATCGATTTTTTCACTGTTCATTGTGTATCTCCATAAAAAAACCACTTCATGTTATTTCATAATGAAGCAGTCATAAATTGTACAGTAAGTCTCATCAAATAGCCATTGTCAATCAAAAAAGGCTTCATAAGTCTTATTCTTAACATCAACTCCGCTTTCTTCAAGGCGCTTCATAAATAATTCTCTTGAATCTCCAATAACTCTGGCAGGGCACCCACCAACAATGGCATAATCAGGAACATCTTTTGTGACCACACTTCCACTTGCAACAATAGCGTTTTTACCAATATGAACACCATATAAGATAATGCTCCTGGCTCCTATAGCAACATTGTCATCTATAAATACATCATCTGCCTTCATCTTAACAGGCTTACCCTTATAGGCCGTATCATAATTCCACATTCTATGTATCATATCATGCTCATATATCCTGACATCGGCTGCCACTGTAACATTATTACCTATATAAACAAAATCAGGGAATGATGGTATCCAGTCAGGGTGCCAATATCCTCCTGTTCCATAGTGCTTAAACAGACCTGATTTTCTTAAAAATTCAGCCTTTCCATGATTTTTGCCAAGAATAGACATAATCTTCAGTTTTATTAATACCATTGATCTTTTGTTCATTCTTCTACTCTTTCAATTCTGAGGCGCCCAGATGTAGTTGCAATTCAATGCCATACAATAAGTGGCATGGCAAACGTTAGATATTTGAATTTTGTTTTGAATGGAAGATATTTGGAGTGAATCATATGATTTACCATTCTTTTATACTCAGCCTTAAATGATTCTTTTTTCTCTGGTGAAATATATTTAACGCTTGTATACAAATAATGACAAATGTATTTTTCACAATAGGCTAATAGCTCATCAGATGCCTTATCTTTCTTTGATCTCCACCATTCAATGTTGTTAATCCAAGCTTCAACCTTTGATTCTACAGTGTATGATGACAAATCTTTTGTCGTGCCGTTATAGCGCTGCCTATAAAAATATAGACAATCAGGCAAAACAACGATTTTCTTACTTTGAGAAACAAGATATGGAAAGACCCAGCAATCCTCGCAAATTCGATTTACAGGAAATCTAACATCATCAAATAATGAACGTTTATACAGTTTTGAGCATGCAATAATATTATTTACAAAAAATGTCTTTCCCTTGTCTAAATAGGTATCTGCCACATATTGATGATACCCATCATAAACAGTGAGTTCATTGACTGCGGGACAATATTTCAGTTCCCGACTTGCAAGATCGTTATAGTACTGACTTATCGCAGCTATATCTGCATCATTTTCTTTAATAGCCATAATCATGGTCTTTATATACTCAGGTTTGACAGTATCATCACTGTCAACAAAACTTATGTAATCACCATGACTGCTATCAATTCCCGTATTTCTGGCTGCAGAACGTCCATGATTATCTGTATGAAAGACCTTTACGCGTATATCTTTTTGTGCCCATCCATCTAATTTAGCACCTGTTGTATCTGTAGAGCCGTCATCAACCGCAATGACTTCAATGTCTTTATAGCTTTGATATACTAAACTCTCTATACATTCATCAATAGTGTCTTCTGAGTTGTAGCAAGGAATTATTATTGATACCATATTTATTTATTCACCTTTTATATATCAGTTTTAGAACGTTACTTCTCCATCATGCGCTAGTGCTGAAACATTTCCAACTCCCTCTACTGTAGTAAGTGCCTTGATTAGAGCAGATACTTCCTTTGTAGATATTTCAATTGTCATATCAAGTGATGAACCAGAAGCATTTCTTGCCTTAACAGTATAGTTTTTTGAATACGATTTGACAGCATCAAGAATTTTGTTCTCAAGCTCAATGCTATTTGCATTTACTATAAGAATCATTGGTGCTTTAGAAATTGGCAACCACTCCAAAACCATAACTACTATTGTAAGTGTGATAGCGAGAACTATAGCATACTCAGCAAATCCGGCTCCACAAATAATTCCTGTACTTATTGCCCAAAAAAGAAACATAAGATCGAGGGGATCCTTTATAGCTGTTCTAAACCTCACAATTGAAAGAGCACCAACCATACCTAACGAAACAACGATACTACTTTGAATTGTAATTATAATTGCTGCTGTAATAAGAGCTACCCCTACAAGACTTATATTAAAATTCTTAGAATAAAAAGTCTTCCTACACATGAGCTTATATATTGTAAAAATATAAGCTGCTATAAGAGTTGTAATAAGCATTGCAATAACAACTGTTTTAAGAGTAATATCATTCGCTGTAAATCCGTCCAAAAAAGATTTTTTGATAATGTCACTTATACTATACATTTCTTATCTCCTCACTTTTTGCAAATCATACTGTCTACATAAATAATATTTTGAAAAAGCAGTCTGCGTTAAATTATTGAGCTGCAATATATCATACAGATAATCCGGCAGAAACTCATCATACTTTACTTCCATTAACAGCTTTCCAACAGGCATCACTGGCCGAGTTGGGTAATCATATACTAAAAACCTATCCACATAAGTAGATGAAGAAAGTTCACTGTCCAATGTAACGCGCACGTTTCCCATCTTATACACGTAGGGAACACGGCGATATTCAACTATTGTTTTTGGTCTAAGCCCTCTGCTTTTTTGCAAATTAGTAAATTTGAGTATTAACGGATCTGTCTTAGCATCACACTTTAGTGGAACTCCATGAAGTATATCTTCTACTTGCTCTTTGTTTAACTTGCATGACGTTTTTAATGTCTTTGTACGTTCTTTTCTTTTGCACTCCAGACTAATCCTGATTGAACTATGATTATATATTCTTATTCTAAATTTTTCCCTTGGATCCGTTCCGTTCTCATTTTCAAAATAACAGGAATCATAATAGTCATCAAAGTACAGACTTGAAATCAGGTACATTCCTGAAGAATCAACATGAGCATCTAACGGCATAATTCCCTTCAATCTCTGTTTAATTATTTCTGCTTCTATATCTGATATGGGATATTTATACTCATGTCTGTATTTTTTCTCAATATTTCGCATTTTACCCCTTTCTAAAATCAGTACACATCTTAAACACCAATAAAAACATGGGCAATAAAAGAATAGAGCAAAACACAAAAATCATCTTTTGAACGTCCCTATTCTCCTTAATCATATCTATTATTGATATGTTGTCTCTGCTAGCATTAACTAAAACCACTTCATTTATTACGGGTACATCAAAATCATACTCTTCAGCGGTTCCATCAATATACCACTTATCCGTTTCATCTATACCTAGCTTGGCGCAATCCACGCTTGATATAGATGCCCCTTTTGGAACAGATAGTCTATAATATCCTTTATAGCCACTGGAATTATAAAATGTCACCTCCACATATTCTTCATTATCACCCCAGACCTTTATAAGGAAATCCTTTCTTTTCGTCAGGTAATCGATGATTCTATCGTACTCATCACTTGAATCAATTTCCCACCTAATATCATTATTTGCTTTTGAAATTGAGATTTCATTAGCAAGATTACAAATTCCTGTTTCAATCAGCATATCCAGCTGCGGTAAATACTCTTTCATAAAAGTATCAACCATATCATCGTAGAAAACATCATTTGTATACAATTCGTGATACCATAATATGCGATCTGTTTTAGATCTGTGAGTTTGATTAGCAAATAATGTCTCCGGATTCTTAGTTATCGCAGATATTCCCATCGTATTATCATAATCCCATATAGGACCTGCATATACTTTGATCTGATAGCCATCATTAACACTGTAAAAATATGAACTTGCTAACCCCGAATCATAGTTCTCAAAGATTTCATCTATTAGATATTTTTTTACCCACGAGTCAATATCTATTATTTCACCGATGTTATCATTACCGCTGGATATCATCTCATCCGTTTCATAAAGAATACTTTCACATATTCTTTTATCATTACTACGAAGTTTTTTAGGATATACTACATCAACAATTGCCTCTTTGTTTTCAACGTAGACAGGATAGTTAATTCCTTCTTTTCTTGTTAACAATTCTGGTGTAAAAACAAATAAGCCATTCTCGTTTATATCCATCCGTTCCATAAACGTCTCAGCTGTTTGGCATAGCATATACAGACCGTTATATTCTCCATTTAAGTATAAATCCACGTATCGATACTCAGGAGTGTTATCTAAGCCAACATTTCTTGCCGTGTCAAAAACTATTGCATTTCTGATTCCACTCTTGTCTACAGCATTTGCCAGTAATGCCCACCTGGAACTTGCTGCCATATTAAGCATGGATTCTGGCTTGTCAAAAACAATCGCAAAAGGTTTCTTATCAAAGTCGAGCCAGGTAGAATTCCCCCGTCCCTTAACATAGGCATCTGTTCTGATTGTATCTATAGTGCCATTTTTATCAACGACAGTAATTCTCGCCCGTTCCTTATGCTTTTTTGAGTCTAAAACAGCTTTCATTGAATTATTAGCTGTATCTACATATACGGTAGAAACATTGTCTGATTTTAAGAAAACCAGGTTATGCCTGATTCTCCCGCTTTCATCTGTAAGCAGATAATGTGTATTATATTCAAATCCTTCAAGCGCTTCTCCATCTGAAATATGTTTATCATCAATAAATATTTCAGAGTCATCAGCTATCGAAACAAAAACACTATTTAACTCAGCATAAGAAGGTATAAAAAAATAGTATATATCATCTTTTTGACTAAACCATGCGCATATTCTATTTCCATCATAAATCTGTAATTCTACAGGCGGTTGCTCATTTTCTTCTTTATCATATTTAGATGCAAACACTCCAACCCCCATCATTATCAAAGTGAAAATTATAAGAATTAGAATTTTTATTGTATTTTTCATTATGTGTTTGTCCTATTTTTTATCTCCTGTATTCATGCTATTATAACTGAAAATGCATAAAGTTTTCCTTAAACGAAAAAGGATAATAATACTATGAAAAACGAAACAATTTCTATTATAGTAACAGTTTATAATCGTGAAGCCTTTATAGAGCAATGTATCAAAAGTGTGTTGTCTCAGGATGATGTCTCCATCGAACTGATTTTAGTCGACGATGACAGCACTGACGGCTCTTTAAAAATATGCCAGTCATACGAAGCACAGCATAAAAATGTAAAGCTTATTCACCACAGAAACTCCGGCATTTCAAAAAGTAGAAATGAAGGACTTGATAACGCAACTGGCGATTATATAGTTTTCCTGGATGATGATGATGTCATGACCCCGGGAAGCTTACGAACAATGCTCGATGCAATGCACTCCTATGATGTGGATATGGTAGTTGGTAATTATGTAAAAGTTGACGAAAAAGGAGTCTTCAAATCCGAAAGCCAGATGCCTGAATATGTAAAAAACAAAGTAATTACTTCAGACGAATACTGGGAGGCTTCTTTTGCCAAACAGGGATATCTCTGTTTCATTGTAAACTGGGCAAAACTTTATAAGAGAAAAATATGGTATAATCTCCGTTTCCCCGAAGAATATCGAAAATCAGAGGATGAATACCTGATGGTAGATATTCTTGAACGATGTAACAGGATTTATGTAACGGACTCCATAGTTTATAAGCAGACCCTTACTACAAACAGCATCACAAGAGCTCCATTAAGTCTAAGAACATTGCGGGCTCCCGAGTCGAAACTTGTAACCGTATCAAAACTTCTGTCCAGAAAAAAGTATGACTATGCCGTAAAAAAATGGGGGATTGCTTGCGGAGAAATAGCATCATACACAAAAAGCACTTCTGATCAGGTTATACTTGATGAATTGAGTAGGCTGTACGACATTTCTGTTGCTCAGGGAAAACAGTTATTTAAGCATTTCGATCACAAGAAAAAGATTAAATTTATTGCGTATAGATTCATTTATCCATTGCTACGTTTCTTTAGTTATTGGCATTATTCTGTTTAGCTGTTAAGGGTATTCCATTTTTTACTTTTTCATCCCCTTTTCAAATTATGCCTGGAAACCGTTCTAAAATGCCAAATTGCAATAGAGATTCCCATAGTAAGAGTAAGGTTTACAACAACCTTTATAAAACCTAGTGCAGTAAATTCTAATCCCATTATTCGAATTGTCCGGTTAACATAGGTGCGTATGAGATAATGCGACAAATATATGTACATTGAACATTCGCCCAGAAATACAAGTCTTTTATTTGAAAAGATTTGTGATATTTTTCCGTAACTAACGGATAATGCAAATAAGTCACCGGCAACAACAATCATATCAATTGCATACACGAAATGTCCTAATGCATCCTGGCATGGATAGCGCAGCAAATACCATAATAGCGATACCCCAAAGAAAACGTATTCAAATATACCTGTAGTGATGAATGTTGGTAAACATTTCCTATTATCATCATAAGCTTTGTATATTTGTGCAATGAACATTCCCGGAGTCACATAAAACACTCTTCTGTAAGGCGAACCAAACCAAAGGTCATCAAAAGATGTATGTCCTTCCACCCAGGAAAACAAAATAGATAAAAGAAACGAAATAAATATGGATAACATCAGGCATATAAAGCTTTGCTTTACTGGTTTTATCCGTCGCTTTATGAATTTTATAATAATAGGGCTAATTAAATAAATACAAAACAGCGTGGACAAAAACCAACAAACCCCATTCAATGAATGGCTGAAAGAGATATGCCCTGTCACGGACTGTAATAAGGTAAGATCAAAGAAAAAAAACAACGTACTATTTGCGATCAGTTTCCATAACGATTGTCCGTAGTCAAAATAACCCACATAGAGATAAGCCGGAATGCCAACAAGGAGAAAGGCAACGTATACCGGATATATTTTACGAATATGCCTTATCCCATAATTAATAAGCCCCGAAATGCCGCCTATTGGTAATTCGCCGTTTGGATCACGGCGTATGCTTGAAAGCATCATCCCAAAGCCTGAGAGCATAAAGAAAAAATCAACAGCCATAGTAGCATTATTATGATAATAATTCCAAAATATATCGCCAAATTTGCCATATTGTTTTAAGAATTCAAAATGACTGAATACCACTATCATTACTGCAAAAAATCGCGCACCGGTCAACGAATCAATATGCTGTTTGTCTTTTAAATTGTGTGGTTTGCATTGCGTCATTGCAACCTCTTCATGTATTGGTGTCATAATCTGTTTCGATTAAATCTTTATTTATGGTATCTGGTACTTTAGAGACTTCATTGTTTATTCATCTGTGCAGCAATATCAGCATCAACAATCTCTTCCCCAGTTCTATTCTTCAACTGTTCCTTGGAAGCCTCAGAAAGGCCATTGTTAACTACCGCACACATATCGCAGGTACTGCACTTATCAAGCTCTTCCTTGGTAACCTTTCCATCACGAAGATCACGGACAATCTTATTCTCGTACATACTGTACTTCTTCTTGGTCCAGAACTTAGCCTTATGGCGAATTACCCACCATGTAGGAACCCAGATGTACTTGTGCATTGCAGGAGAAACCGATCCGATCATCCAGCAGTCTCTGTCGCAGCATCGAACCTTGGCCCTAACCTGCTCAGCTTCCTTTGAATTCCACAGCTCATCCCAGGTCTGGGTGTTGAGGTTACCCATAACTTCCTTATCCTTGGTTCCGTTACAGGGCATTACGTCTCCATACGGATCAATAAAGAAAGTATCAAAGGACATGTCGCAGGGAAGAAGCCTCTTCTGACCATAAATGTAATTGATAAGTCCATGGTTGAAATAAGCCCTGAACCACTTCTTTGGGCTCTTGCTTGCAAGGAGCTCATTTACAAGGTTCTCAAAATTCTTGGCAACCATGGGCCGGTCCTTTATGATGTTCTTGGCCTCAACAAAGTAAAAACTATTATGAAGCGAGGCAGTTGCAAACTCCATCCCCATCTTGTCAGAAAGCCTGTAAAGAGGCACAAGATCAGGGGCATTCTTATCCTGAACAGTCATTCCAAAGCCCACATCTGTCATTCCCATCTTGCGGAGCTTCTTAAGGGTCTGATAACCTCTCTGATAGCCGTTCTCAAGACCTCTGATCTCGTTATTGGTATCCTCCAGACCTTCAATTGATATACGGATTCCAACCTGAGGGAACTCCTTGCACAGATCTACAATCCTGTCTGTGAAGAAGCCGTTTGTCGAAATAACTATACGGTCTGACTTCTTATAAAGCTCACGTACAATATCCTTAATGTCTGTCCTGATAAAAGGCTCTCCACCTGTGATGTTTGTGAAATACATCTTGGGGAGCTTTTTTATCGTCTCCAATGTGATCTCTTCCTCCGGTTTACTGGGTGCCTTATATCTGTTGCACATTGAACAGCGGGCATTACATCTATATGTTACAATTACAGTTCCGTTAAGTTTCTTCTCTGCCAACTTCTTGTTCCTTCCTTTTACAAATTCACAATCTCTTTATTATTCCTGCCCTTATATATCTTCAAAAGCTTCACCATGTACTCGTTAATATTATCGAAGCTCAGATCCTTACATGCCTCATGCATTTCTTTTGCCTTATCATCATCCTGCCAGAGCTCATGTATCGCATCACACAGGGCATCTACATCACCGCTGTTATACAAAAGACCTGTCTCCCCCACCTTAATAAGCTCGGGTATGCCGCCAATATTGGCACCAATCACAGGCGTGCCATAGAGCTGTGACTCCATAACAGAAAACGGGCAGTTCTCATACCACTCTGAAGGGTAGACAGACATCCTCGCCTTACGGATCAGGTCTGAGAGTTCATCACCGCTCTTGAATCCGACATTTTTGATGTTATCCACACTGTTTACAAGGCTCTCCAAAGGGCCCTTCCCGGCAAAGACAAAGTTGACTTCCGGCATCCTCCTGGCAGCCTCCACCAGGGTCCTGATGCCCTTCTCCTCTGAATATCTTCCGAAGTAGATCACGTAATCTTCCTTCTGTACCTCAATCCAGGGAATCGCCTCAATAAAGTTATGGATTGCCACAGTCTTTTTCGCGAACAGCGGATTGCTGTCCAGCTTGCTCTTCATAAACCTGCTGCAGCATATGAAGGTGTCAATGTATCTGTAGGTGCCCTTCATCTTCCAGAAGCTGGCTTCAAGGGTTCCGATGAAGCTCTTGGCCGTGCTCCCATGGATGCATTTACCCTTGGTACAGTTAATGAACTTCCCGCCCAGGCACTTCTCGCAGTTCTCATGGGTATTAGGGTTGTTGCACATGTGGTTCGGACAAACCAGCTGATAGTCATGGGCCGTGAACACAATCCTGCACCTGTGACGGGCCTCTTTTCTCCACTTCACAATCTCCAGGATGATGGACGGAGTCAGCTGATAATTGAAGTTGTTAAGGTGAACAACATCCGGTTTAAAGTCATCCAATACCAGCCTTATCTTCTTCCTGGCATCGGCAGAATATATAGTTTTCAAAGGATATGTCAGTTTCTCAAGTTTTCTGGCATTGTGGAAATCCATGTCTGAGGTGTAGGCATTCACCCTGTTGCCAACGCATCTACCCTCATGCTCCATTCCAAAATACTGGACCTCATGTCCTCTTTGCAAAAGAGCTTCACCCAGCTTGAATATATAGGTCTCCGATCCGCCGTTTGGATAGAGAAACTTGTTGACCATCAAAACTCTCATCAGTTATTGCTCCAATACTTATACATTATCGATTCTCTCCACATTCAGGATAGTATCGATGTAGAGCCGCACACTTGCTCCTGTGACCTTGTTCCAGTCAAATCTTCTGTAGCAGTAATCCATTATTTCCTCCTTGGCATGGAAAAGAGCCGGATCATCAATTACCTGCTGAAGCTTCTTTGTAAGGTCCTTTATATCAGATTTTATGAAGTACTGGCCGTACTCTCTGCAGGCCTCCATGTTCTCAGGAATATCACTGGCAAGGCATCTGAGCCCAAAGCTCATGGCCTCCAGAAGGCTTATGGGCATGCCCTCAACGTCGCTTGGAAGGCAGTACAGATAGGCGTTGGTGTAGAGCTCTGATAACAGCTTCCCCTGCACAAAACCTGTAAGCACAACTCGATTATCCTTTGCAGCAAGCTCTTTTACCTTATTAACATAGTCGTCAGAGTGGCTTGTTCCACCGGCTATCACCAGCTTCATATCAGTATTCACCTTGGAAAACGCCTCAACCAGATATGTCACTCCCTTCTCGGGGACAAGCCTTCCCAGGTAAAGGATATATTTCTCCTTCTCCAGTCCGAAATCCCTGGTAATAATATCAGGTTCAATGAATTCAGTCCTGTTGACACCGTTGGGGATATATATGGTCTCCCTGTTGTAGGTGTCCTTAAAATACTGATAGACATTAGCAGAAAGAACTATAACCTCATCCGCATACTTGGCAGCTATCTTCTCTCCAAACTTGAGAACCCTGGTGGCAAAGCCACCCCACTTGGACCTCTGCCAGTCAAGACCGTGAATGGTGGCCACAGTCCTTATCCCAAAGAAGTGGGGGATCATCAGCATTATTGAAGGCCCTTCAGCGTGGTAGTGAATGACATCGTAATTACCCGCCAAAGCAAACATAGTGGCAATAAATGAATAAACCAGAGCATTCATCGCCTTGTTTGCAGGTGTTGGCACGTGAACTATCCTTATTCCTTTGTAGTTTTTAAGTTTATGGGCTTCAAGATCCGCTTTTTTGTCAGATACATGCAGGCCTTTTCTGTTGTAGACAGTAACAGAATGCCCCATCTGCACAAGACGCTTAGAGAGCTCTTCAACTACGACCTCAATGCCGCCTTCCCTTGACGGGATCCTCTTGTGCCCAATCATTGCAATTTTCATTTGCTAATTCCTTTTAGCAGGTTAATAAGAATTCCTATGAAACAGTACTTCCGAGAACGTCTTCAAAATGATCTTCACATCAAGCCAAAGCGTCCACTCATCTATATACTTTGTATCCAGTTCCACGACTTCATTAAAGTCTGTCACAGAGCTTCTTCCGTTAGTCTGCCACATCCCTGTGATGCCGGGCTTGATGCTTATCCTTCTCCACTGCTTTGTCGAGTACTTCTTTACCTCATCGATTGTCGGAGGCCTTGTGCCCACGATACTCATGGACCCCGCCAGTACATTAAAGAACTGTGGAAGCTCGTCAATGCTGGTCCTCCTGATAAACTTCCCGACCCTGGTAATCCTTGGATCGTCCTTTATCTTGAACATCATGCCGTCCTCAACCTCGTTGAATTCCATCAGCTCCGACTTCATCTCCTCGGCATTCTGGTACATGCTCCTGAACTTCCATATTTTAAAGTGCCGTCCGTTCTTGCCGACCCTGACCTGCTTGAAAAGAGCCGGTCCCTTTGAATCAAGCTTTATGGCAATGGCTGTGAGAAGCATTATAGGCGAAGTAATGACGATTGCGACAAATGAGAATAGTATATCAAAGATTCTTTTTACAACTCTCTCTGCCATGTTCATAGTCACAGTATGGAATGTGTAAACCGGATATGTCCCTATACTCGAGATGTAGGAAAAGGCCTTTCTCCTCCTGAATGTGTCAACAATGATCCTGCAGGTTATTCCCATCTCGATGCAGATATCAATGTATTCCTGCATAGATTTGATGTCCATCTCCCGCTTCTGGAGAAAGAATACCTGGTCAATATTGTACTTACGGATTATAGCCTCCAAGTCTGAAAGACTTCCTATGTATTCCAGTGATCCGTCATAATCTTCAAGGCTTATATAGCCAATCTCGTTGACCAGTATGGAAGTCTTTTGCAAAAAATACCTGAACTTGTTGTAGGAATCCTTGCTTCCCACATAGAGAACTCTGGGCACATGTTTCCTCATGATAAACCTGTCTATAAGCTTCTGAAATACAAGTATCTGAAGGATCAGCAGAACGTATGTAACTATTGTCAGACCCGCCAGGAAATTTCTCTCATATGGAAGCTCTGTGGCGTTCATAAATATCAAAAATGCACATATGAAAGCCACTAAAAACGAGAATGACTCCCTTTTGATTATCCTGTCCAGGTAAAAGAAAATAGTGGAATTATAAATGTACAGAGCCCTGTTACACAAAAGGAAAACAACGATGGCAGCAAGATATACGGTAGTAAATGCCTTCCACTGCTCACCCGTATAAATATCCCTGCCCCAAAATGAGTACGCCAAAAAAAACGATACTACATGTACCAGCGCGTCAAAGAATATATGAATTACATCAAAAGAAGCCCCAGAATTTGAGCGGTTCATGGTAAATCTCCAACAACTTAAAACAAAACAACAATACTATACTTCTCTCCCCGCTCCCCAACAATTCGTTGAATTATAACATATATTTTTTTAAAAATAAATGAAATGTTTATAGAAATTTAATAATTATTTTTTCAGTATTCAGTGAAATTTTATATCAGTATTACAATTGCGGATATTTACTGCGTTTAAAATGAGTTGCCCTATTAGAGCACCGATAAATGCACCAAAACTGTTGGCAATTATATCCAATACTTCAAAGAACCCTGTTCCGGTGATAAGTTGTATACATTCAATGCTAAGGCTGGTCGCGAATCCCAAAACAGTTGTAATAAAGATATTGCAAAGTGGATTTTTCTTTTTACCGTACAGACTGATAAACACTCCCCATGGAACAAATAAAAAAACATTAAGAAGAACTATTATCGTCTGAAATGAAGACTTAATACCACTTAGACCAAAACCAAAGCCATACCATTTAGCTATTTCTCCTCTCTCGCCAATCCCTCTCCTAAAGATAGTAATAAGAAGAAGTACACCTGCATATTCCAATGTCATCCATAAATGAACCAATTCTTTCTTATTATTAAATCTGCCCTTATTATGAAATATGATGTATATCAAAAAAGCTGCAGCCAACGCCACAGCCGTGATTATAAGAATATTGGATATATGTATCCCCTGAAGCTCCTGCTGAAGGATACCATAAAATTTCTGCCCAAAATCTTCCGGCATGCCATGTCTCCCCATATTTGTAATGTCAAATATCCCGCAATACTCTTTCTTTTGCGAAAAAAGATACTGTACAGAAACTTATATTAGCACACCGGACTGATTATGAATAGACTATTATATGGCTAGGCCCTGACTTTTGCCCGTGTAATCACTTTTCAAAATATGCAAACGCTATTGCTCCAGGGCCAGAGTAGGTTCCAATTGTTGCGCCTACCGTAGCGTACTGGAGCTTGTCTTCATTCCCCTCATAGAGAGACTTTGAATCCTCCACATACTTTTTTAGCACATCTTCAGAAAAACCCGAGTAAGCCAGACAGATTGGCCTGTCAAAGTCGATGCCCCCTGTCTTTTTCACAAACTCCATCAGCATGTTGTGGCTGTTCTTGGAGCCCCTTGCTTTTCCGATGATCTTTACCAGCCCCTCTTCTATTGTAATGACAGGCTTAATCATAAGCATATTTCCCACAAATGCAGCTGCTGCCGGAAGTCTTCCGCCCAGTTTGAGGTACTCCAGGGTATCGAACACCGCAATTACATGGGCCTTCTTCATCTCTTCCTTTATTGAGGCGACAATCTCTTTTGCCCCCATGCCCTGATCCCGCATCTGTACTGCTCTCTGAACGATTATGTACTCAGAGATGCAGAACTGCCTGGTATCCACAACATGGATGTTCTCCGAAAAATCATCTGCCGCTATGCAGGCGCTCTGGTATGAGCCAGAAACTCCTGCCGAGAGGCTGAAAAATATGAGTTCATCCCCCGCCTCTTCTGCCTCTTTAAAAAGCTCTGCGTACTCATAGGGGGATATCTGACTGGTCTTTGGTATCTCGTCTGTCTCCACCAGTTTTTTGTAAAAATCATGAGAGGACAGTGTCTTTCCGTCCAGATACTCCTCTTCCCCAAATCTCACCTTCAGCGGGATTACTGTAATCCCCCACATACTGGCCAATTCCTGTGATATATCACTTGCTGAATCCGTTGCAATTCTTACTGCCATCTTATCCTCCGTATCTATCCAGCAGCTTGTCCGGTCCTGAACTGGGTTATTCAGTTTCCGAAACCATCAATAAAATAAGCTACCGAATATATTTTCAAAACATCAGTTTCCAAAACATAGTCAGTAGCATATCATATATTTTTTTACAATATAATGTTAGATTGTCCAAAAATGGAACGCTATTACGCGGAGATTTAGTCATTTAGCAACAATTTCTGTTATCCCCTCGGAAAGTCATCATGGATAAGTCCGTTATCTCCGCCATATCCATCGTCATTGTAATCAATGTCATCCATGATAACATGAGATACATCTGATAGCTTATCCGCATACACCGGATCAGTCAGTATAGCCCTGAAAAGACCATGACACCCCTCCGATACGTCTCTCCAGGTATCATCAAAATTACCTGTGTACCAGGGGTCAGCCACATCTCCATATCTGTCCGTATAATCCAGCATCATATGGATCTTGCCCTCAGGATCCCCTCCGAAAAGCCTGTTCAGATTCCTGATATTTGCACTGTCCATTCCTATTATAAAGTCAAACCGGTCATAATCCGCTCTGGAAGTAAGTCTTGCCCTCTTGTCCTTTACGCCGAGCTCATTATCAGGCGTCCCTATTCCATGCTCCTTAAGCTTTGCCACAGCAGGGGGATAAACAGGGCTTCCCTTTCCATTCCAGATTTCATCTGTGTGTGTTGCAGAGGATGCGATATAAAACTCCTGTGCCATATCCTGCTTCATTACAATATCTTTCATCACAAATTCAGCCATTGTGGAACGGCATATATTGCCGTGGCAGACAAATAGTATTCTTATCATTTATCTTCGCTCCTTGAAATTCTGAGTTATTCCCTGTAATGCGCACCGTTGCGGGATAAAAATTGTGTTCACATATCACGGTGACAGAACTATAATATCACAGTTTGTGTAATAAATAGGAATATCTGGGAAAATCATGGACGTGAAAAGTAGTCAAAAAGTAGTCAGGTGCGGTTGGGATTATGAGATATTCCGAAAATGTAATCTAAAAAGCAGCATAGATAAGTCATCTATGCTGCTTTTTGTTTATCATTTGATGTCAAGCTCAGGCGGCTCGTCCAGGTTCTGGGACACGTATTTGCCGTCCTTCTTGCGCTGTTTGACACATTCAGTTAAAAGATATTCTATCTGTCCGTTAATTGATCGGAAGTCATCCTC
>JAEEGL011469393.1_pt1 | contig 36674 bp, 25 predicted proteins | sample 9134231 | NCBI WGS metagenome assembly JAEEGL01 (sample SAMN16246548, study PRJNA631951) | gut metagenome | biome: gut microbiome; feature: rumen; material: fiber-attached | host: Bos | place: Iran: Karaj | collected 2018-10 | reverse complement strand
TCCTCCGACGAAACTCCCGTTTTGCTCCGAGCAAAACGTGCCGTTGCAGGGAGCCTTCCGTAGCCTTGTCTTCGGAAGTGCCGATTTTGTAAAATTATTCTGTCAATAATCGCTTTGTTGAAGCAGTCTTATCCCTGAAAAACGTTGAATCAAAAATTGGACAATTGGACAATTGGACAAAAAGTTTTTTCTTTGTCGAAGTCAAGACAAAGAAAAAAAATTAATATATATATATTATATTAATTATATTATATATTATAATATATAATATAATTAAATTATTGCCATTAGTACCGTCGATTCCAATCGAATTTAAGTTTTGTCCAATTGTCCAATTGTCCAATCACTGCGCCAGTTGTCCAAACACCACGCCAATTATCTCGCCCTTCGAAACGTGCTTTTTCAAAAAAATATCTCTATTTCTTGTTCGTTCAAATAATTATACTTGTGGAATAAAGAACAGTCACTTCTTGCTTAACATAAATAAGGCTTGTAACATAACATAGCTTGGGGCAGTGTTATGTATTGTCTCCGTATAGCCCTGGGCATCAACCACAAATTTATAATTCGACAGGTTCCTCAAGATGTCAAAGCCAACAAGTTTGACATTCAGTTTATTCTTGATAACATTCTTGCTCACAGAGACATTCCAAATGAAATTATCCGTATTCATACTGGCAGATGTATACCCACGTCGGCTGAACATCTTCACGTCAGAGGACAGATCCACACCCCATTGGGGGATTGTATACGACACATTACAACCATAGTCATATTCAAATGCACTGACTCCTGAGAAATCTGTTCTTTTACTCATGCTTTTACGCCACAATAGATGAACGTTCGTCCCCAAGGTGAGTTGCTTATGACGATAGTAACTTACCATCTTCGTATCAGACAACAACGTGTTCACCTTGCTTAACTCATCGCTAGGAACATAATAAGATAGAACATAATCCACGTTTCTTAGATAGTCAAAAGATGACTTAATGTCAGTAGATATCTTCTTTTGCTTTCCCCAGTCGAAATGATAACCAAGGCCAACACTCATTCGCCAGTTTCCGTTTACATTGCCATTACCAATGGTGTAATGCCCTTTCTCCGGATTGAAAGTCAGTTTCCTTCCGATGGCATTCCTCCTTGCTGTAAGGGTTACACCTGCGGAGAGGAACCGGCCTGTATTGGAATTTGATTTCGCAATAAGGACGTTGAATACATGCTCTACACTGTTCTTCAAACCAGGATTATAGATATAGGTGTTTAGTGCCTCGAAATTATTGACGACAGGCAAGATTATCGACATTTCAGGACTCTGTACATCTACGGAATAGCTACTTTCCATATGGAGTCCATTACTATTCAGTTCAAAGAAATACGAAGGCTTAATATGCAATTCCCTTCTCTTTGCAAGGGTATCCAGTTGGATGCTGTTGTATCTGATTCTCTCGTCAGCGTATTCAAGGGGGAAATAAACGCTCATACGAATGCTTTTCTGATTATGGAAATAATCATAGGACAAATTAAGGCCTGTTGAGTAGACATTGGCAGAGTTGACGAATGAACGGGAATTGAACAGATCTGTCATCGAGTTCTCTTTGTATATATCGTCTGCATGGGTTCGTCTCTTCTCATAAGTTACTTGTCCTGACAGCAGGAGATTATTAATAAAGCGCATGACATATTGCCCGTTAAAGGAATAATTTGATTCCTGCCTTGTCTTGTTGATAGAAGAATTGCGAATTTCGGTTGAATCAAGTAGCAGATATCTCACGGCGTATTCCTCGTCATCCCTGTTCGGGCGATTACGCAGATAGTCGCCTTTAATGGAGATATTCAGATTATCACCCGTAGGCAGTTGAGTCGTATAGGTGACAGAGGCTGACGAGTTCAGACTATGTTTCTCCGCATAACCATCATAATTCTTGTTCAGGGCGTTCATCTCAAGTAAAGAATACGACACGTCCTTTACCTTTGAGTAGTCGATCTTTGCTGTCGTAAAAAGCTTGAAAGGTTTCTGGAGGATAAACCGATTGAAGAAGTCCAGGCCTGACAGTCTTGAAACATCAGAATTAGCGATATTTGAGACAAGGTTTCCTAAAGAATGATACTCATACTTCGTCTGCTGGATGCTGGCATCGTTTTTCTTCCACTTGGCTGTAGCCGACATGGTTTCCTTCCATTTCCTGTCCTTCTCGTTTATGGTGAGATAGGTGCCCAACTGTCTGGTCGAGACCAATCCTTCCACGGCCCTTTCCGGATTCCAGTCACCCCCATAATTGGGCAATTGTGTTTCGTTGGTATTATTCGTGTTTCCAAAAACGCTCCAATTGCTGTGATGGGTCTTTCGCATGGCAAACAAACGCCCTAAATATCTATGTCCAGACCCTATGCCGCCCCCCATATTGACAGTATATCCAGTCGCATACTCTTTCTTAAGCCTGACATCCATTATATAATCTTTACGTGCGGCATGAGAATCGAGGAATTGGTTCTGTTCACTGTCTTGTTCGAACACTCTTAGCTCTTTTACAATATAATAAGGAAGATTATCCAATACAATTCGATTCTTGCCCTTGAAGAAATCGTTACCATCCAACGTCAGATAATCTATTTTCCGTCCATTGACATATATGTCGCCGTTTTGCTTCAACTCTGCACCTGGCAATTGACGGATAAGTGCATCAAGCATGGATCCCGAATGGATATTAAACGCACTGGCGTTATATACAAGCGTATCATTACGATACGTAAAACGAACCTTGGTCCCTTTTACAACAACTTCCTCCAGTCCGATACTTTTATAGACATCAGAATCATTTTTCTCAAGATAAAAAGATGGCAATTCTATCTGAAATCTTCTGGCAACATGTTTGATACGATAAACAAGCGATTGACTTTTGTATCCTGATGCGGAAACCTTAAACTGATATGTGGCCTGTTCTGCTGGTACATAGATTTTGAATCTGGCATCATCGCGGGTCGCTTTTGCCTCCACGGTGTCTAATGGAATATCATGTTCGTTTAACAACACGACAGTACCCTCTACGCCCGTCCTCGTAAAAGCATCGAATATTTTGCCATTCAATTCGATGTTTCTTTTTTGAGCACTTGACGAAATGGACATCAAGAGCAATAACAATGAGCAACAATATTTCATACCTCTATAAAAGAACATGCGACACCTTCAGTTTTTAATTTCAAAGAATAATGTTTTTGTGAGTAAATTCATAAAAATGATTGATAATATAGTATAGAAATCTATCGGAGTGCTTTATACTGTGGCAATTTGATTCTTTTTTGGACGCAAATTTACGAAAAATCGAGCGCAGAACAAAGAAACTCGTTTCTTTTTTTGCCGAGACGGAGTAACTTCGCGACTTTGTCGCAGAGTTACGAAAAGTCGCGCGCAAAAACAGACTCTAAATATTGTAACAAATGACACCAAACAAGCAACTAAAAACCTACTACTATTTGCGTGGTGGAGGTAGACAAGTAGACAGGTAGCACCAAGGAGAATATTGACAGAATAAATTTACAAAATCGGAACTTCCAAAGGTCAAGCAACGGAAGGCCCCCTGCAACGGCACGGTTTGCTCGGAGGAAAACAGGAGTTTCATCGGAGGAAAGTCGGCCTTTCCCCGGAGGAAACCCCGAGAGCGCTGAAACACCCTGAAAACGGGGCGTTCAGGGGCGGCCGAGCACCTGACAAATTTTGTTTACTCACGTTGATTACATCGAACTCCATCACGACTCGGCCAACCATGCAAGCATGATGGCTCTCGCTGCTCTTTCGTTTCGGAAAATCTCAAATAAATTTGGTTTTTCGCTCACTTTTTCGTCACTCTGCGGTCATTCGACCGCGAAGTTACTCCGTCTCGGCATAAAAAAGATTAAAATCTTTTGTTCTGCTCTCGACTTTTCGTAACTTTGTCCCCAAAATTTGTTGAAAGATGCTTATACAGAAATGGCTGACCACATTCGGCCGATACTTGATGCTGATGGGACGCACGTTCTCAAGGCCTGAGCGCATGAGGATGTTCTTGAAGCAGTATGTGAAGGAGATGGCGCAACTCGGCGTCGATTCGATAGGTATTGTATTACTCATATCTTTCTTCATCGGAGCTGTGATATGTATCCAGATGAAGATCAATATTGAGAGTCCTTGGATGCCACGGTGGGTCGCAGGCTACACCACCCGCGAGATCATGCTGCTGGAGTTCTCCAGCTCGATCATGTGTCTGATCCTGGCAGGAAAGGTTGGATCGAACATCGCCTCGGAGATTGGTACGATGCGCGTGACACAGCAGATCGATGCCCTCGACATCATGGGCGTGAACTCTGCCTGTTACCTGATTCTACCCAAAATCATCGGATTACTCACCATCATGCCCTTCCTGGTGATCTTCTCGTCGGCCATGGGTATCGTGGGGGCTTATGCCACCTCGTACATCGGGCATATCATGCCACCCGACGACCTGACGCTCGGTTTGCAGCATGCCTTTATCCCCTGGTTCGTGTGGATGAGTATCATCAAGAGTCTCTTCTTCGCCTTTATCATCACCAGCGTACCTGCTTATTTCGGCTACACCGTGGAGGGTGGCTCTGTCAATGTGGGCAAGGCGAGCACCGACGCCGTCGTATCATCAAGCGCGCTCATCCTCTGCAGTGATGTCTTCTTAACACAGCTATTATCATGATTGAAGTCAGAAATCTCTATAAGAGCTTCGACGACAAGGAGGTATTGAAGAATATCAGTACCGTCTTCGAAGACGGCAAGACCAACCTTATCATCGGACAGAGCGGATCGGGAAAGACCGTTCTGATGAAAAACCTCGTAGGACTGTTGGAGCCCACAAGCGGACAAGTGCTATACGATGGTCGTGACTTCATCAGAATGACGAAGCACGAGAAGATTATGATGCGGCGTGAGATGGGAATGATTTTCCAGAGTGCGGCGCTCTTTGACTCTCTGACCGTGCTTGAGAATGTGATGTTCCCCTTGGATATGTTCTCCAGCATGACGCTCCGCGAGCGTGTCCACCGGGCACAGGAATGTCTGGACCGTGTCAATCTGAAAGGTGCCGACGACAAGTTCCCTGGGGAGATTTCTGGCGGCATGCAGAAACGTGTAGCCATCGCACGTGCGATAGCGTTAAACCCGAAGTATCTGTTCTGTGACGAGCCTAATTCCGGTCTCGACCCCAAGACATCACTCGTGATCGACGAGCTCTTGCAGAGTATCACACGTGAGTTTAACATGACGACCATCATCAACACTCACGACATGAACTCTGTGATGGGTATCGGCGAGAACATCATCTTCATCTACGAGGGTACAAAAGAATGGCAGGGGGTGAGCAGTCAGGTCATGGGGTCTTCCAACAAACGGCTCACGGACTTCATATTCGCCAGCGACCTGCTGAAGAACATGAGGCAGATGGTCATAGACAACGGTCTGAAACTATAGCGACTTCCAAGACTTTTCCTAAAAGCATCTCCTCGGACACCCGGCAATCCGTCTGGCATCCGAGGAGATCCTCTTTATAGGCGCAAGACGCCGGCAGGCGCCTTCACTCCTTTTACGCCTCTTTCTTCATGGGGAGTAACAGATTCAGCAGGACACCGATGACGGCAGAGAGTCCGATGCCACTGATGGAGAAGGTGCCGAAGGTGAGGATGGCACCGCCGATGCCCATCGTCAGCGTGACGGAAACGATGATGATGTTGCGTGTCTGGTTCAGATCCACCTTATGCTGAATCAGGTTCTGCACACCCACAGAGGCAATCGTTCCGAAGAGCAGCAGCATGATACCGCCAAGGACGGCCGACGGAATGCTCTGCAACAGCGCCGAGAGCTTTCCGATGACAGAGAACACAATGGCTGTACCTGCGGCGATACGGATCACCTGCGGATGGGTGACACGTGTGATCTGCATAGCGCCCGTCACCTCTGAATAGGTGGTCACTGGAGGACCGCCGAAGAAGGAGGCGAACAGACAGGCAAGACCGTCGCCCAGCATGGTACGGTGCAAACCGGGCTCCTTCACAAAGTCTTTATCGGCTACAGCACTGACGACATAGACATCGCCGATGTGCTCTATCACCGGCGCGATGGCCACGGGGATCATGAAGACAAACGGCTCCCAGGCAAACTGCGGCAACTGGAAATGGGAGATGCTGCCGGGCAGGGCGAACCAGGGGGCTGCACCCACGGCCGACAGATCGACGAGTCCCATACAGAGGGCCACCACATATCCCACGATGATTCCTATCACCACGGGCACGAGCTTCACCAGTCCCTTACCAAACACCAGCACGATGATCGCCGTGACAAGCGACACAAAGGCCAGCAGCCAGTTCTCCTTCGCCATATTCACGGCAGCGGGCGACAACGACAGACCGATCAGGATGATGACGGGGCCGATCACGACGGGCGGGAACAGACGGTCGAGGAGCTTGCGGCCCTGCCACTTGATAAGGGCCGACATGACAAAATAGACCAATGCCACGCCGGCGATGCCTGCGATCGTGCCAGGCATGCCCCACTGCTGCGAGGCGGAGATGATCGGAGCAATAAAGGCGAAGCTGCTGCCCAGGAAGATGGGCACCATGCCTTTAGTGACCAGATGGAAGATGAACGTACCTATACCGGCCGTAAACAGGGCCGTAGCCGGATCAAGCCCGACCAGCAGGGGCACCAGTACCGTGGAGCCAAAGGCCACGAACAGGAACTGTACGCCGACGATGGTCTTTCTTGTGGTTGACAATTCTGAAGCCATAGTCATTCGCTTTTCATGATTCAACTTCAGAAGTTCCACTTCATGCCAAGTGTCGGGTTCACGAAGAACGACTTGTCATTATAGGTGTTATAGATGAAATTGCTGCTGATCTCGCACTCTGTACCTATACTCAGGTGACTGTTGAGATTATACCAGAGCTGCGGCTCCGTGAGCATGACCAGCTGACCGTGACCGTCGGCCTTCTGACCGCGCCAGAAGTCAATGAAGCCGGAGAAGGTGCATTTCTTGCCGAAATTCAGACCCCAGACACCTGTCAGCTGCACACTGTTATAGGCCGAGGTATAGTCATAGCTCTTGAAGAAACGCTTATACAACAGCTGCACGGAGTAGGTCTTGGAGAAGTCGGCATTATGTCCGTTCCAGGCTCCACCCAGAAGGGCTGCCTGCTGGAAACTGCCGAAACGGTTCAGTCCGCCGTTATACTCCACATGGGCGGCGAAGCCTTTCTTGCCGAGGTTAAACTCACGGGAGATCTCCGCATATGCGCCTTCCGTAAACTTCCGGCTGAAGTCGACATCGACGAAATAGAACCACGAGCCCCACTGGTCGGCCTTGAACTGCTCAACGGTGAGGGTCACCTTCTGACGGCCAGCCTCTTCGTCTGAATAAAGGTTACGACCGAAATCATAATGTAGCTGCACGTTCTGTGCCTGGACGGTCATGGCAGCAACAGCCATTACCACGCAAAAAAGAATCTTTTTCATCATACCGTTATTTCGTTATTTTAATTAAACACATATTTCAAGATAAAGAAGGCAGCGAGAATATACATCACGATGGAGAGTTCCTTGTAATGCCCCGTACAAACCTTCACCAGCACATAGGAAAGCATACCCAGTACGATACCTTCGGAGATGCTGGCCGTGAAAGGCATGGTGAGAATGGTGATGAAGCAAGGAACGGCCTCGGTGAAATCGCTGAAGTCGATCTTCGTGATGGTCTTGGTCATCAGCACGCCGACCAGCACGAGGGCGCTCGTAGTAGCGGCGGAAGGGATGATCAGGAACAGCGGCGAGAAGAAGAGGGCCACCAGGAAGAACAGCGCCACGGTCAAGGATGTCAGACCCGTACGACCGCCGGCGGCAATACCCGTCGTGCTCTCCACATAGGTCGTTACCGTAGAGGTACCACAGAGGGCACCTGCTGTCGTTCCGACGGCGTCGGCCATCAGCGCACGGTTCAGACCATGGATCTTGCCTGTTCTCGGATCAGCCATACCGGCACTGGTAGAAGCGCCGATAAGTGTTCCCAGCGTATCAAAGAGATCCATGAAAAGCAGGGTGAAGACCACCACATAATAGTTGATATCCAAAGACAGGAAACGGGAGAAATCCATATGGAACGCGATGGGCGCCATTGATTCCGGCAGACTGACCAGCGAGAAGTTCTCTGGAAGCTGTGTCACGCCGAGGGGGATACCAATAACGGTCATCACGATAATCGTATAGAACAAGGCTCCGCGTACGCCCACGGCCATCAGCACGCCGCCGAGCAGCACACCTGCGCCGGCTATCAGCGAAGACACGGTCCACGGTCCGAGGGTGGTGACGGTGGCGTCGCTGGCCACGATGATGCCGCCATTCTTCAAGCCGATATAGGCGATGAACAGGCCGATACCCACGGAAATGGAATAGCGAAGGTTCAGAGGTATTGCATTGACGATGGCTTCGCGAACCTTGAAAAAGGTCAGAAGGATAAAGACGATACCCTCAAAGAGCACGGCCGCCAATGCCTCCTGCCAGGTGTAGCCCATCGTCAGTACGAGCGTATAGGCGAAGAACGCATTCAGGCCCATACCTGAGGCAAGGGCGAACGGCATCTTGGCATAAAAAGCCATCACCAGGGTTGCAATCACCGCTGCAGCAATCGTAGCAGTGAAGAGAGCTCCTTTATCCATGCCCGTCTCTCCAAGGATCAGAGGGTTCACAGCAAGGATGTACGACATCGTGAGAAATGTGGTAAGTCCTGCCATCATTTCTACTTTCACAGAATGTTTCAGTGGGTCAAAGCCCAGCAATGCAAGGATTTTTTTCATAATGACTGATTATTGATTAGATAGTAACGTATAAATAAGTTTTGCAGTTTGCTCTGGAGCTTTCTGATGACCAAGTCGACGACTGATCTCCTCATAATCGTCTAGCATCGACTGACGGACAGGGCCGTCGAGGATCTTTTCCAGTTCCCGTCGGATATTTGTCACAGAGAAGGTGTCGGCCACGAGCTCGGTCACCACCTCGCGATCGGCAATCAGGTTCACCAGCGAGATGTACTTCACCCTCAGCACCTTCTTCCGCAACCAGCCGATCAGACGAGGCAGTGGTGTTTCATAGCACACCACCTGGGGTACCTTGAAGAGGCATGTCTCAAGCGTTGCCGTCCCACTAGTGACAAGAGCGGCATGAGCTTCTGCCAACAAAGGATAGGTCTGATTATAAACCACATCAATCCCTTTTCCTCGCAAGAACGTATCATAATAGTCTTTCTCTATACCTGGAGCGCCGGCCAACACAACCTGATAATCACTCATATAGGGACTTACGGCCTCCATCATCGCCGGAAGGTTATCTTTTATCTCCTGTTTACGACTGCCGGCCAGGAGGGCGATAATCGGTCTGGTCGGCACGGTCGTCTTTTCGTATGCGGACAGGAACTCACGCACCTCGTCGGCTGTCGGGTTGCCCACATAATGTATCGGATAGTGGTGTCGCTGTTCAAAAAAGGGAACCTCGAAGGGCAGGATGGAGAAAAGTTCATCCACGTCACGGCGGATATTCTTGATACGATATTCTTTCCAGGCCCAGATCTTAGGGGAGATATAATAATAGACGGGAATATTCGTCTTCGATTTTACATATTTCGCGATTGTCAGATTAAAGCCCGGATAGTCAACAAGAATCACGCAGTCGGGTTGCCAGTCCACAATATCGCGCTTACACCTCCTCATGTTAGAGAGGATCGTGGGCAGGTGGAGCAGCACAGGAACAAAGCCCATATAGGCCAACTCACGATAATGACGCACGCGGGTACCGCCCACCGCCGTCATCAGGTCGCCACCCCAAAAGCGGAACTCCGCGTTGTCGTCAAATTCTTTCAACGACTTCATCAGGTGTGATGCATGCAGATCGCCAGAGGCTTCACCTGCAATCAGATAATACTTCATAAATTCCAGGATTTGATATTATCTATGGCCGTATAGGCGGTCACATCAATCTGTGTCGGTGTGATAGCGACATAGCCGTTCGCTAATGCCCAGTTGTCTGTATCCGTCGCCATCGGCTCGTCATTGGTATATTTCCCCACCATCCACCAATAATCATAGCCACGAGGATGGGCGCATCTCACCACCTCTTGTCCCCATGTTCCTTTGGCCATACGACAGACACGAACGCCCTTGTATTCCTGCACTAAAGGGAAATTCACGTTCAAGCAGACACCTAAGGGCAGGCCGTCTGCCAGCACCCTCATCGTGATGGCACGAACCAACGGGCGAAGGGGTTCGAAATCCGCCTCGTCGCGATGATCGCAGAGAGAATATGCCACAGAAGGTATGTATTTCATACAGCCCTCGAGCGTGACCCCCATCGTGCCGCTGTAATGCACATTCACAGAAGCATTATCGCCATGGTTGATACCGCCGATAACCATATCTGGAGTACGGGGGACGATCTCTGCCAAAGCCATCTTCACACAGTCGACAGGTGTACCATTACACGACCAGACCTCCACGCCCTCCCTTTTTTCCCGAAGTTGCAGTTTCAGTGGTTTCATAGCCGAAAACGCACAAGAAAAACCACTACGCGCCGACTCCGGAGCGCAGACAATAATATAACCAAGATCAGACACCATTTCCACTAATTCCCGGATACCCTTTGCCTGATAGCCGTCATCATTGGAAATGAGCAACAAGGGTCGTTTAATTTCCATAAAATTTCAACGATTTGGGTACAAAAGTACAAAAAAATATGAATTGTGAATTATGAATTATGAATTATTTCGTAACTTTGTACCCAAATCTCTTATTTTTATTAAGGTATTCAGTAAAACAATGGGAAAGATTATTGCGTTAGCAAACCAAAAAGGCGGTGTGGGTAAGACCACGACAACCATCAATCTGGCAGCCTCGCTTGCCACATTGGAGAAAACGGTGCTCGTCGTCGATGCAGACCCCCAAGCCAACGCTTCCAGCGGACTGGGAGTAGATATCACAGAAGTAGAATGCTCACTATATGAATGTATCATCAACAAAACAGATGTTCGCGACGCGGTGTACACAACAGACATTGACGGTCTGGACATCATACCAAGTCATATTGATCTGGTAGGTGCAGAGATCGAGATGCTGAACCTGGAGAACCGCGAGAAGGTGATGAGAGACCTCTTGGCGCCCATCCGCGATGAATACGACTATATCCTCATAGACTGCTCTCCCTCGCTAGGGCTGATCACGGTTAACTCGCTGACTGCGGCCGACTCCGTGATTATCCCTGTGCAATGCGAGTATTTCGCACTTGAAGGTATCAGCAAACTGCTCAACACTATTAAGATCATCAAGAACAAGCTGAACCCACAGCTGGAGATCGAAGGATTCCTGCTCACGATGTATGACAGTCGTTTGCGTCTGGCCAACCAGATCTACGACGAGGTGAAGCGGCATTTCCAGGAGCTGGTATTCAAGACGGTCATCCAGCGCAACGTGAAGCTCTCAGAGAGCCCAAGCCACGGTCTGCCTGTCATCTTATACGACGCAGACTCCACAGGTAGCAAGAACCATCTGGCTTTAGCCAAGGAAATCATCTACAAAAACAAATAGACGACTATGGCTGTAAGGAAGAAATACGACAGGAATGTTCTGGGACGAGGACTGGACAACATCGGGACTGGAAAAGGTCGAGGACTGGATGCGCTGATTGACACAGGCGACATCCAAACAGAGGGAACCTCCAATCTGAGCGAGATACCCATCAAACAGATTGAGCCTAATCCCAACCAACCACGACGTGAGTTTGACGAGGCAGCCTTACAGGAGCTGGCTGCCAGCATCCAGGAGATAGGTATCATCACCCCTATCACTCTCAGGCAGACTACAAGCGGGAAATACCAGATCATTGCTGGTGAACGCCGTTGGAGAGCCTCACTCATTGCCGGTCTCACCTCTATCCCCGCCTATATCCGAACGGCAGAGGACGAGAGTGTGATGGAGATGGCCCTGGTTGAGAACATCCAGCGTGAGGACTTGAATGCCATTGAGATCGCACTGGCTTACCAGCATCTGGCAGAAGCTACGGGCATGACGCAGGAAAAGATATCTTCCAGAGTCGGCAAGAGTCGCACATCCATCACCAACTACATGCGTCTTCTCAAACTTCCTGCACAGATACAGATGGCTCTGAAGAACAAGGAGATGGACATGGGACACGCCCGAGCCTTGCTGGCCATCGAGAGTCCTTCTGCCCAACTGAAGCTGTTCAAGGAGATACAGAAAAATGGTTACTCCGTACGTAAGGTAGAGGAAATGGTACAGATGCTGAAGAGCGGAGAGAACATCCAGAGCATCAAGAAGGCTGTTTCCCCGAATGCCCAACTGCCTTTGGAATATAGTATCCTCAGAGACCGTCTTTCGACGTTGTTCAAGGTAAAAGTACAGATGTCCTGTAATCCACAAGGCAAAGGAAAGATCAGCATCCCCTTCTCTAACGAAGAGGAGCTGGAGTTCGTCATGAACATTATCGACAAGATCAAGAACTAAGTGATAGAGCACAGACGTTGAGACAAGTTTTTTTCGCATCATTGCGCATTTCGATCATAACCGGGATCCTGCTGTTGTCAGGCATCGTTCATTCCTCCGCTCAGGGGAGCGTGGGAAGCATGGCCCCCGACAGTCTGGTGGTGCTGCCGACAGACAGTATAACTCGCATCATGAGCAGTCTGGAAGACAGTCTTGACAACACCTTAACGGCACTGTCAGAGTCGACCCCTCTGATCAAGAGAAAACACCGCGACATGGCCACCTGGAAACCCAACCCGCAGAGAGCCCTGTGGTTGGCATTGGTCATCCCTGGTGGCGGACAGATCTATAACCGCAAATACTGGAAACTCCCACTTGTGTATGGTGGGTTCATGGGATGTCTATACGCGATGAACTGGAATAACACGATGTATAAAGATTATTCTCAGGCCTATATCGATCTGATGGACGGTAACCCCAGCACACAGAGCTATAACCAGTTCCTGCACCTGGGTATGCAGATAACGGAGGACAACCAGCAACTATCCAATCGCTATAAAGACATCTTCAAAAAACGTAAAGACAGATTCCGCAGATGGCGCGACATGAGCTTCTTCGTGCTAGTGGGAGTCTATGCCTTATCTGTCATCGATGCCTATGTGGACGCAGAGTTGTCTGTCTTTGACATCTCAAAGGACCTGAGCCTGAGGGTAGAGCCGACGGTCTTCGGCGACAATGCCGCCAGGAACCCTCTGAAATCATCCTCACTGGGGCTCCAGTGCAGCCTAAATTTCTGAGGAACAAGAATAACAAGAACCAAAAATCAAAACCATATTAATAAGGATGAAAAAAAGACTATTGTTGATATTCGCCGCGATGTTCTTCGCAGGAAACTGCGCCATGTATGCACAGATAGTAAACGAGGACATTGACAACGAGAATGAAGAGGAAGAAGTAGAGGAAGTGGAGGTTCCCGCGGAAGACGAGATCTCGCTCACCGACAAGGAGGGTAACGAAGAAATCATTGAATTCCCTGAGGCCATGACCTATGATCTCGATAGTCTGTTGAATCTCTATATGTCCAAAACCTATCTGGCCATACCAGGTGACTGCGAGATGAAGAACGAGAATCCGACATTTTCGAAGGAGGTATACATCGAGCGGCTCAGTCGCATACCCTCTGTGATGGAACTGTCTTATAACGATATCGTCCAGAAGTTCATTGACAGATATAGTGGGCGCCTTCGCTATTCCGTCAGCTATATGCTTGGTGCAGCCAACTTCTACATGCCCATCTTTGAGGAGGCTCTCGAAAGTTACCAGCTGCCATTGGAACTGAAATATCTGCCCATCATCGAGTCTGCCCTGAACCCCAAGGCCGTCTCCCGTGTCGGAGCAACGGGATTATGGCAGTTTATGCTTGGTACCGGCAGGCAATATGGACTAGAGATCAACTCGCTGGTCGACGAGCGTCGTGACCCTGTCAAATCATCATATGCCGCTGCCCGTTACCTCAGGGACCTCTACCGTATCTTCGGCGATTGGAATCTGGTTATCGCTGCCTATAACTGCGGTCCGGAGAATATCAACAAAGCCATTCGCCGCTACCGAGCCGACAAGGGACGGACGGAGAATGAGACCATCACAGCTGACGATAAGGACTATTGGAAGCTCTACCCGTATCTGCCTGGCGAAACACGCGGATATGTTCCCGCATTCATTGCGGCCAACTACATCATGACGTACTACTGTGACCACAACATCTGTCCGATGACAACCCGACTGCCGTCTCAAAGCGACACCATTGTGGTAAACAAGAATGTGCATATCGAGCAGATAGCTGGGGTTATCGGAACTGATGCCGACCTGATACGCTCATTGAATCCGGCCTATCGCCGCGATATTATCCCTGGTGCCACAAAACCGTCAGCTATTCGTCTGCCGATCGCTGACGTAGGAAGGTTTATCGACAACGAGGACTCCGTCTATAATTTCAGAGCCACAGAACTGCTGACCAGACGTGCCGTTGTTGATGTCAACGATGATCTCCCAACTTTCACGAGAAGCAGCCGTAGCTCGTATAGCAGGAACGGACGCTACAGTCGTCGTAATGCCAGAAACAGAGGAAGGGGAGGCGCCTCTGTCACCGTCAGGAAAGGACAGACATTATCCGAGATTGCCAAACGCAATGGAACGACTGTGGCCAAGTTAAGAAGGCTCAACGGCATCAGGGGTAACAATATCCGAGCCGGAAAGAAGATCAGGGTGAGATAGGAACAAAAGATTGATTAGAGAGGAAAAGATATGGATGCAGATGAACAGAAATTGCAGGAAGAGGCCGACGAGAAACTGATCAACGACGCGTTTCAAAGGTTGTTGAACGACTATCTGGCATCACGCCACCGCAAGAAGGTTGACCTGATCACGAAAGCATTCAACTTCGCCCGTCAGGCGCACAAGGGAGTACGCCGACTATCGGGTGAACCATATATCATGCATCCTATCGCGGTTGCTCAGATCGCCTGTTCTGAGATCGGACTGGGATCAACCAGCATCTGCTCTGCCCTTCTCCATGATGTCGTAGAAGATACAGATTATACCATTGAAGATATCGAGAATATCTTCGGTGCGAAAATCGCGCAGATTGTCGATGGGCTGACAAAGATCAGTGGCGGCATCTTCGGTGAGCAGGCCTCAGCCCAGGCTGAGAACTTCAAGAAGCTATTGCTCACCATGAGTGATGACATCCGAGTTATCCTCATCAAGATATGTGACCGTCTGCACAACATGCGCACCTTGGAATCGCAGCCGGCCAACAAACAATACAAGATCGCCGGTGAGACGCTCTATATCTATGCGCCACTAGCCAACCGTCTGGGTCTGAACAAGATCAAGTCGGAGTTGGAGAATCTTAGTTTCAGGTTCGAGCATCCTGACGAGTACGCAGCTATCGAGGCAAAACTTCGATCTACGAGTGCATCGCGTGACGAATTGTTTGAACAGTTCACGCTTCCCATTGAGGAGTCACTCCGCCACATGGGAATCCAGTATGAAATTAAGGAACGCGTAAAAAGTCCCTACTCCATCTGGAACAAGATGCAAAACAAGCACGTTACCTTTGAGGAGATATACGACATCCTGGCCGTCAGGATTATCTTCACACCAAGAGTACGCGAGGAAGAGGTCAATGAGTGCTTCAACATCTATGTGGCCATCTCTAAAATCTACAAGTCACACCCTGATCGCCTGCGCGACTGGCTGAGTCATCCGAAAGCTAATGGTTATCAGGCGCTGCACGTAACTCTGATGTCCAAGCAGGGCCGATGGATTGAAGTACAGATCCGTTCCGACCGGATGGACGAGATCGCAGAACAAGGATTTGCCGCTCATTGGAAATATAAAGACGGTGTCGAGGAGGAGTATACCGAGGATGAGAACGAACTTAACGACTGGCTACATACGATCAAGGAGATCCTGGACGACCCACAGCCCGACGCTATGGATTTTCTCGACACCATCAAACTGAACCTTTTTGCCAGCGAGATTTTTGTCTTTACACCTAAAGGAGAGATCCGCACCCTACCTGCCGGATGCACGGCACTCGACTTTGCTTTCTCTATCCACACATTCTTAGGAAGCCACTGCATTGGGGCGAAGGTAAACCACAAACTTGTTCCTTTGAGTCATAAACTTCAAAGTGGCGACCAGGTAGAGATCCTGACATCGAAATCACAACATGTCAGTCCTTCCTGGATCAACTTCGTATCTACGGCCAAGGCCAAAGCGAAGATCCAGGCCATACTGCGCCGCGACAACCGTGAGACCCAACGCGAGGGAGAAGAGATCCTTCATCAATTCCTGCTCAAGCACCATAAGGAACCCAGTCTGGCTATCGCCGATCAGTTAGCAGAGTTCCACGACTACAGCCAACGGAACGACTTCTACCAAGCACTCGGTGAGAAGATTGTCTTGTTGGGTGAGAAAGACCTTGACGAACTAAACGGGAAAAACAAAGAGACTGACAACAAGGGATGGAGGAAATACGTGCCCTTTGTCGGAAAGAAGAAAAAAGAGGAGTTGCCCAAACAGGAACTGTTCATCGTTCCGGAAAAGTTCAACCGCAAGAAACCTATCTATATCTCTGAAGAGAACATCAGTCAGTACAAGTTTGTAGGCTGCTGCCATCCGATTCCCGGAGACGATGCCCTTGGCTACATCAACAACAAGAACCAGATTGAGATTCACAAGCGTGCCTGTCCTGTGGCCGCAAAACTCAAGTCCAGTTTCGGCAACCGCATCCTTGACATCAAATGGGATATGCACAAGAAGCTGTTCTTCGATGCGACAATACATATCGGAGGTATCGATCGACTGGGCTTACTTAACGATATCACACAAGTCATCTCGTCACGGATGAACGTAAACATCCACCGACTGACCATCACAACTGAAGAGGGAATCTTTGACGGAAGTATTGACCTGCGTGTTCACGATCGAGGAGACGTCAAAGAGATCATGGATAATCTCAAAGACATACCCAACCTCAAGGAAATATCACAGATTATATAAGAGCGGATTTCTGGTCCTATTGAAGATAATCCAGCTGTTTCTTCAGCGCCTGGAGTTCCGAGCGGACTTCTATCAGCCGCTCTAGAACGTCGGCCTTTGTATCCGCGCCTTTCCTATTCTGCGTCAGAATCTTCCTGGCGGCCGAGAGCTTGAAGCCACGGACCTTCACCAGATTATGAATCAGTCGGATCTGTTCTATATCCTTCTCTTGATACTGCCGTACCTTGGCAGGCCCCGATGTCTTGGGTTTCAGGAACGGGAACTCCTGCTCCCAATACCTCAATGTACTCTCGTTGAGCTCAAACATCTCTGCCACTTCTTTGATAGAATAGTAGAGTTTCAGATTCTTATTCAGGTTTAGTGCCATATCGTGCCTTATTTGTTGCTTCGCAATTTTGTCGCAAATTTACGAAAAATCAAGAGAAATGCAAAGAAATAGAATTCTTTTTTTGCCGAGAGGGGAGCATCTTCTGGAAGAAATGCAACCAAGTTGCGAAATCTTTATCCTACCTTTGCACCCGAAAGAATAAAAAAGGAACAAAAACATGGCACATACACACCACCACGATCATCAGGCTTGCTGTTCACAAAAGCAACACGAGCACCATCATCACGAGCACCATCACGGCGGCATAAGAAACCGCATCATGCTTATCGTCATCACCGCTCTTCTGCTCGTCGGCGCCATCTGGATAGAGAAGTACTGGCAGTTGCCCACCTGGCAATTGTTGCTGATCTACCTTATTCCCTATCTGCTCGTCGGACATGACACACTGAAAGAAGCGGTCGAAGGACTCATTCATGGTGAGGCTTTCAACGAGCATTTCCTCATGTCTGTTGCGACTATCGGCGCTCTGTGTATCGGTTTCCTTCCTGGAGCAGAGACAGAGTTTCCTGAGGCGGTATTCGTTATGTTGTTTTTCCAGGTCGGCGAGTTATTTGAAGAATATGCGGAAGGCAAGAGTAGGGAGAGCATCACCCATCTCATGGATATTCGTCCTGATACCGCCAGCGTTGAGAGGAACGGGATGACGACGACTGTCGATCCCAATCAGGTTGCTGTTGGTGAGACCATCATCGTACGCCCTGGCGAGAAAGTGCCGCTCGACGGTGTGGTACTGGAGGGAACATCGGCTCTGAACACCGTCGCACTGACAGGCGAGAGTCTTCCTCGTGACATCACAGTCGGCGACGAGGTCATCTCTGGTTGCGTCAACCTCTCAGGTGTCATCAGGATAAAGACGACAAAGAGTTTCGGAGAAAGCACGGTAGCCAAGATTATCCAACTGGTTGAGAACGCCGGCAACAGCAAATCCAAGAGCGAGGCTTTCATCACACGCTTTGCGCGTGTGTACACTCCTGTGGTCGTCGGAGCAGCCCTTATCCTGGCTTTACTGCCGCCACTGCTCTCTGGGCATTTTGCGACCGTTTTCCCCGACTGGCTATACCGTGCCTTGCTGTTTCTGGTCGTATCCTGTCCCTGTGCCCTTGTCATCAGTGTGCCACTCACGTTCTTCGGCGGCATCGGCGGTGCCTCACGCAACGGCATCTTAGTCAAAGGATCCAGCTATATGGATATCCTGGCCAAACTTGGCATCGTGGTCTTCGACAAGACTGGCACATTGACACACGGCCAGTTTGCCGTTACAGCGGTACATCCCGACACCTGCGATGAGCACCAGTTGCTTCATCTCGCCGCCCATGTTGAGCATTTCTCAACTCATCCCATCGGTGCCGCCCTGCGCGACGCCTTCCCCGATGAAGCTACTGACGGCTGCAAGGTGACAGATATCGAGGAGCTGGCAGGACAGGGCATCCGTGCCCGAGTGGCCGACCAGATTGTATGTGTGGGCAACACGAAGATGATGGATGCCGTTGGCGCAAAATGGCATGACTGTCACCATATAGGCACCATCATCCACGTAGCCATCGACGGCGTCTATGCTGGTCATATCGTCATCAACGACCAGATCAAGAACGACAGTGCCGAGGCTATCGCCTCACTGAGAGCACTCGGCGTACAGCGGATCGTGATGCTTACTGGCGACCGGCGAGAGGTGGGAGAGCATGTGGCCGCACAGCTCGCCCTGACGGAGTACCACACAGAGCTACTGCCTGCCGACAAGGTGGCACATGTAGAACAACTGCTCGACGAAAGGATCGACGGGGCGCGGCTGGCTTTCGTAGGCGACGGCATCAACGACGCCCCTGTTCTGGCTCGTGCCGACGTGGGCATCGCCATGGGAGGTCTGGGTAGCGACGCAGCCATCGAGGCGGCCGATGTGGTGATCATGGATGATCGTCCGTCGAAGATTGCCATCGCCATCCGCATCGCCCGCCATACGATCACCATCGCCCGACAAAACATCTGGCTCGCCATCGGCATCAAAGTGGCCATTCTGATACTCGCCGCCTGTGGTATTGGCACGATGTGGATGGCAGTCTTTGCCGACGTAGGTGTTACCGTGATGGCTGTGCTCAACGCCATCCGTGCACTCAAGCCATAAAAATAATCCATAAGCTGAAACTTTTTCGAAGCAGATTGCGTCTAACAGACAAAATTAGAAAAAGAAACAGCTTATTATGTACAGGATTAACATTAAAAGAATCGCCATGATGGCGATGGCGGCCATGCTCACGACAGGAGTATTTGCCAAGCGCACGACACCCGATGTAGGTGGAAAGATTGTTGATGAGAAAGGGGCACCCATGCCATTTGTCAGTGTTGTATTGTTGTCAATGCCAGACTCCGCCTTTGTACAGGGGGCTGTCTCTGACGAGAATGGCAACTTCAAGATTGTGACCCCAGAGAACCAAGGTGTACTGAAGATCTCAAGTATCGGTTATCAGACCCTATTCATTCATGTGTCATCCGACGGCAGCATGGCTGGCGGTCCCGTCATCCAGATGTTGGAAGATGCGCATCTGATTAACGAGGTGGTGGTCAAGGGACAGTTGCCCAAGACGAAGCTACAGGGCTCATCGCTGGTTACTCAGATCAAAGGTTCCGTACTGGAGAAGTCGGGTTCAGTGGAGGATATGCTGTCAAAGGTGCCTGGAATCAGAAAAGGCAAGGATGGACTGGAGGTCATCGGCAAGGGTACGCCGGTTATCTATATCAACGGACGAAAGCTGCATGACACGGACGAGCTGAAGAGGCTCAACTCGCAGGAGATCCTTTCGGTAGACGTTGACATGAATCCCGGCGCCCGCTATGATGCCACAGTAGCATCGGTAGTCCGCATCCGCACCGTCAAGCAGCAAGGCGAAGGTTTCGGATTCAGTCTTTTTGCAGGAAACAACCAGCAGTTACGCTACGGGCAGAGCGACCCATACACCACCTTCAAGGCCAACTATCGCTATCGGTCGGTCGACGTGTTCGGACAGGTTGACTTCTGGGAAAGGCATAACACGGCAGTATCTACTGCCACACAGAACAGCTTCTATAAAGAAAACAATGCTCTGGTCCGACTGGAGCAGGACAACAGTTTCCGCTCTGATTGGCATGCCTATGGCCTGAACTATACCTTCGGCACCAACTGGCAGATCAGCGACAAGCATTCCGTGGGTTTCCGTCTGCAGTATAACGACAGGCTATATGACTGGAACCATGCTGATATCCAGACCGACTATTACCGCAATGGCAAGTTCGAAGACCATATCGACGGAATAGAGTCAGAGAAAACCACAATTCCATATCACTGGGAGGGAAACAGCTATTACAATGGTCAACTAGGAAAGCTGAACATCGATCTCAATGTGGATTTCTATTCGAACAAGAAACGAGCAAACGCCAAGACGGACGAGTATTACCAGATTAGTGACGCCAACCATGTCAATAGCGAAGCGAACACTGCAGACCACATGGTAGCTGAGAAGTTGGTGCTATCTTACCCCGTATGGAAAGGAAAACTGAGCATTGGCAACGAGATGACATTCGTTAATCGCAATGCCAGCTACTACATCAGTGGAACAGCCATACCTGCTACCGACTCGAAGACAAAAGAGCAGAACATCGCCTCCTTTATCGACTACGGTTTCAGTCTGGGAAAGCTCGGAGAAGGTAGCATCGGACTGCGTTTCGAGCACGTAGGCTTCGACTATCGCGACCGTCTGAACGCAGAAAACAACATGAAGCGATATACCAACGACCTGTTCCCCAGCATCTCACTGTCGCGCGCTTTTGGACAAGTACAGGCAGCCATGACCTATACTCAGAAAACTGTTCGTCCTACCTACTGGCAGTTGAACAGTGCTGTGACCTATGCCAACGCCTTTACGCTACAGAGTGGTGATCCGAAGTTGGAGAACCAGAAGAACCATGATCTAAGTCTGAACATGCGATGGAAATGGCTGACATTCGTGTCAAGCTGGCAGCGAATAGAGAAGCACATAACCCAGTGGTCGTTCCTATACAACGACGCCGGTGTGATCATGATCAAGCATGTAAACCTCGATAAGCCGCTGAACCGTTATACCGCATACCTCAACGTAGCGCCCACCATTGGTGTATGGTCGCCTAACCTGAGAACGGGTTTCCTTTCCTACGACACGGAACTTGATCTGGCTGATCCACGCGAGGCTTCTGGCAGTCGTACGGTAACGTACAAAAAACCCATGATCTTCGTACAACTCGACAACACTTTCCGTTTGAAGCACAGTTGGCAGTTTGAACTGGGATGCGACTATCAGTCGCGTGCTGACTGGGTGAGTTATCACTTAAGATACACCACATGGGACATGTCGGCCACCATCCAGAAATGCTGGCTTAAGAACGATGCCCTCTGTCTGCGCATAACCGCAAACAATATTCTACAGAGTGGTAATGAGAAAGTAGGGATAGACTGCGGATACTATTATCTGACCCAGTGGATGCGTTCAAATAACCATCGTCTGAGCATCTCTCTTCGCTATACGTTCAATGTCGCCCGTAATAAATATAAAGGTAGTGGTGCTGGACAGGAAGCTATCCAGCGTATGGGAAATTGATTATTCTCAGGATAACAGAAAAACGCTCTCCTTAATGGAGAGCGTTTTTCATCATCGTTTATGTTTACTTCTTATAACGCTGCCAATTCTAACACTTTGTCAATAGCAGCAGAAAGACCATCTGGGTTCTTGCCACCTGCAGAAGCAAAATGAGGCTGTCCGCCACCACCGCCTTGCATGAGTTTGGCGGCCTCACGTACCAGTTGTCCGGCATTCAATCCGTGGTCCTTCACGAGATCATCACTAAGCATCACGTTCAGCATTGGTTTCCCGTCAAACACAGTACCAACTACGCAGAGCAGATTCTCCGACTGCAGCTCTCGTACCTTGAAGACCAAATCCTTGGCAGCATTCGGCATCATATCATACTGACCAGTAACTACCGTCACGCCGTTCACCGTGCGCGCTTTTGATACAAGCTCCTTCGAGAGAGCCTGTACACGCTGCTGCTGGAAACTCTCAATCTCCTTTTTCATCGTGTCATGTTCCTCGATATACTTCTGAATCACACCCTGAAGATCCTTTGCATTATTGAAGAACGATTTCACCGTACGAAGCATGTCTTCTGTCTTGTAAAGCAGTTCCTCGCACTCTTTGCCCGTCTTAGCCTCAATACGACGGATACCCGCTGCAACAGAACTCTCGGCAACAATCTTAAAGAAACCTATCTTACCTGTTGCCTTGGCATGGATACCACCGCAGAACTCACACGACGGTCCAAAACGAACCACACGCACCTTATCACCATACTTCTCACCGAAGAGAGCGATGGCACCGAGTTTCTTTGCCTCTTCAAAAGGTACGTCACGATGCTCGTCAAGTTGGATATCCTGACGGATCATATCATTGACCATCCGCTCCACCTCACGGATCTGCTCATCACTAACCTTCTCAAAATGAGAGAAGTCAAAACGCAAAGTGTCGGGCGATACGAATGAACCCTTTTGCTCCACGTGGTCACCAAGTACCTGCTTCAAAGCATAGTCGAGCAGGTGGGTTGCCGTATGGTTGGCAGCAGAACTGTCGCGTTTATCAGTATCTACACAAGCCATAAACTGAGCTGTGGGATCTTTAGGCAATTGCTTAACGATGTGAACCGTCTGGTTATTCTCTCGTTTAGAGTCAATGATATCGATAGTTTCTGCTTCATTGCAGATGACACCACAATCACCGACTTGTCCACCCATCTCACCATAGAACGGTGTGTAGTCGAGTACGAGTTCATAGAATTCGTTCTTTTTCTGCGTCACTTTGCGATAACGCAGGATATGACACTCATATTCGGTATAATCGTAGCCTACAAACTGCTGTTCACCTTGGGCAAGTTCCACCCAGTCTGAGTTCTCTACAGCAGCAGCATTACGGGCACGCTCCTTCTGTTTCTGCATTTCAATATTGAACTGCTCCTCGTTGACGGAAAAGCCATTCTCACGACAAATCAGTTCTGTAAGATCAAGGGGGAAACCGTAAGTATCAAAGAGACGGAAAGCCTGCTCTCCGTCGAGTTCCGTCTTTCCTTCGACCTTGAGCTGCTCCATAGCCTTATCAAGCAGAGAGATACCCTTGTCGAGGGTACGGAGGAAGGAATCCTCTTCTTCCTTCATCACCTTGGCAATAAGTTGTTGCTGAGCCTTCAACTCAGGGAAGGCATCACCCATCTCAGCCACCAGAGTAGGCAGGAGTTTATAAAGGAAACCCTCCTTTTGGCCGAGGAATGTATAAGCGTAACGCACAGCACGACGCAGGATACGACGGATCACATAACCTGCCTTCGCATTCGAGGGCAATTGGCCATCGGCTATCGAGAACGAAACAGCACGGAGGTGATCAGCACATACTCGCATAGCCACGTTGATATCGTCCTGTTCCTTCGTGATGGGATTCAGAACCTCTTCTTCAAAGGTGGTATATTTTAGACCCGTGATCTGTTGTTCGGCCTTGATGATGGGTTGGAACACATCGGTATCGTAGTTAGAGTGCTTACCCTGCATCATGCGGACAAGGCGCTCAAAACCCATACCAGTATCGATTACATTCATACCCAACTTCTCCAATGAACCGTCAGCCTTACGATTGAATTGCATGAACACGAGGTTCCATATCTCAATCACCTGAGGATCATCCTGATTTACAAGCTCACGACCACTCTTACCAGAAGTCTTACGCTGCTCAGGCGTACGAGAATCGACATGAATCTCAGAACACGGACCACAGGGACCTGTGTCGCCCATCTCCCAGAAGTTATCATGTTTATTGCCGTTGATAATATGGTCCTCAGGCACATGCTTAGCCCAATAACGGGCAGCTTCATCATCGCGAGGAATATTCTCCTCGGGCGAGCCCTCAAATACTGTTACATAAAGGTCTTCGGGATTCAGTTTTAGAACATCCACCAGATACTCCCAAGCCATGTCGATGGCCCCCTCCTTGAAATAGTCGCCGAACGACCAGTTGCCGAGCATCTCAAACATGGTGTGATGATAGGTGTCATGCCCAACTTCCTCCAGGTCATTATGTTTTCCGCTGACACGGAGACACTTCTGTGTGTCCGCCCGTCGGCGCGGTTCCGGGTCGCGTGTGCCGAGAATGATGTCTTTCCACTGGTTCATACCTGCATTCGTAAACATCAGCGTTGGGTCATCCTTGATGACCATCGGGGCTGACGGCACGATTGCATGCTGCTTCGACTCAAAAAATTTCTTATAGGAGTCGCGAATCTCGTTTGCTGTCATGTTGATATCTTATTTTTCTATGTTCCAAATAATTGCGTGCAAAATTACACATTTATTCTGAATCTACCAAAACATTAGTTTATATTTTGTGTAGCGCTCGACTTTACAGCACCTATTCGAGTAACAGCAAGCCTTAAGAACTCCTCTCCCCATTCGGAAAAGTTCAAATAAATTTGGCTTTTCAATCGATTTTTCGTAACTTTGCCGTCTAACGACAGCGAAGTTACTCTATCTCAGCAGAAAAAGAATGAATTCTTTTGTTCTGCGCTCGATTTTTCGTAACTTTGCGACAAAATAATAAAAGTCAAGTGTAGCAATGGACAACGAAACAAGAGACGACGAAATTCTTGAGACCACAGGCACTCCGGATAATGCGGAGAATCCGGAATCCCCAGCCGCCCACTCCGACTATAAACCTGTAAACCGCTTCGACGCAGCCGCAGTACACCATCTGAGTGGCATGTACCAGAACTGGTTTCTCGATTATGCCAGTTATGTAATCCTCGAGCGCGCCGTTCCCCATCTGGGTGACGGTCTGAAGCCCGTGCAGAGACGTATTCTACACTCGATGAAACGCATGGACGACGGGCGATACAACAAGGTAGCAAATATTGTGGGTCACACGATGCAGTTCCATCCCCACGGCGATGCCTCTATCGGCGATGCCCTCGTACAGATGGGACAGAAGGATCTGCTTATCGACACACAAGGTAACTGGGGAAACATTCTTACCGGTTCCAGTGCCGCTGCACCCCGATATATCGAGGCCCGCCTCTCAAAGTTCGCCCTCGACACCGTGTTCAACCCGAAGACAACGGAATGGAAGATGTCATACGACGGACGCAACAAAGAGCCCATCACGCTTCCAGTAAAGTTCCCTCTTCTGTTGGCACAAGGCGCCGAAGGTATCGCTGTCGGCCTATCATCAAAGATCCTACCGCACAACTTCTGTGAGATTTGCGATGCTGCCATTAGCTACCTTCACGACCAACCCTTTCAACTCTACCCAGACTTTCCCACCAGTGGTTCAATCGATGTCAGTAAATACAACGACGGACAGCGTGGTGGTGTACTGAAAGTCCGTGCGAAGATCGAGAAAATCGATCAGAAGACGCTTGTCATCCGTGAGATTCCCTTCTCGAAGAACTCCGAGACACTACAAGATTCAATTGTCAAGGCCGTAGAGAAAGGTAAGATCAAAGCTCGCAAGGTGGAGGATCTCACTGCCGCCAATGTAGAAATACAGGTACATCTTGCCCCTGGCGTATCATCCGATAAGACCATCGATGCCCTCTATGCTTTTACCGATTGTGAGATCAACATCTCACCGAACTGCTGTGTCATCGAAGACAACAAACCTCAGTTCCTCACTGTAAGTGATGTGCTTCGTCACAGCGTCGACCGCACCAAGGATCTTATCCGCCAAGAATTGGAGATCCGCAAAGGCGAACTATTGGAACAGTATCATTTTCAGTCGTTGGAACGTATCTTTATCGAAGAACGTATCTATAAGGATAAAAAGTTCGAACAGGCACCTACCGTCGACGCCGTCTGCGAGCATATCGACGAACGCCTCACCCCCTACTATCCCAGTCTGGTACGCGAGGTGACGAAAGACGATATCCTGAAACTTCTTGAGATCAAGATGCAGCGCATCCTGAAGTTTAACAAAGACAAGGCCGACGAGCTGATGGCGCGCATCAAGGCGGAAATCGAGGAAATCGACCGCGATCTGGCAAATCTTACCGAAGTGACAGCCAACTGGTTCCAGTTCCTCAAAGACAAATACGGCAAGGACCATCCGCGTCTCACTGAAATCCGCAACTTCGACACGATTGACTCTGCCAAAGTGGCGGAAGCCAACCAAAAGTTGTACATCAACCGACAAGACGGTTTCCTTGGCACAGGTCTCAAGAAAGACGAGTTTGTATGCAACTGTTCCGATCTCGACGATGTCATCATCTTCTATAAAGAAGGAAAGTATAAGGTGATCCGTGTGGCCGAAAAGGTCTTTGTCGGCAAGAACGTGCTATATGTGGCCGTCTTCAAAAAGAACGATTCACGTACCATATACAACACCGTATACCGCGATGGAAGGAAAGGCTATTGCTACATCAAGCGTTTCAACGTGACAAGTATGACTCGCGACAAGGAATACGACATTACCCAAGGAACGCCAGGATCAAAGGTGATGTACTTCTCTGCCAACCCCAACGGAGAAGCAGAGATTATCAAGGTGACCCTCGATCCGAACCCGCGTCTCAAGAAAATTTTCGTAGATAAGGATTTCTCGGAAGTGATGATCAAAGGACGTGCTTCAAAGGGCAACCTCCTGACAAAGTTCCCCGTACATCGCATCGGTCTGAAGAGTCATGGTCACTCCACCCTCGGTGGACGAAAAGTATGGTACGACCCAGATGTAAATCGTCTGAATTACGACGAACATGGTCAACTTCTCGGTGAGTTCTTCGATGAAGACCAGATCCTCGTTATACTTCAGAATGGCGAGTGCTACCTCTCTAATTTCGATATCAACAATCACTACGAAGAGAACATCCTGCGTATTGAAAAATACGATGCCGATAAGGTCTGGACAGCCATCCTTTACGATGCAGACAATCAGGGATATCCATATATCAAACGATTCCTGATGGATGCCACGAAAAAGAAGCAGAACTGGCTCAGTCCCAGCGACACCGGAAAGACTGGAGCAACCTCACAACTCATCCTTCTGACCGATACTCCTTCACCACGTTTCCTCGTTACCTACGGCGGCGCCGATGCATTCCGCGGCAGCGAGGAGATTGACGCCGCACAGTTTATCATGGTGAAAGGCTATAAGGCTAAAGGTAAGCGACTGACCACCTATCAGCTTGAAAGTATCACAGAACTGGATCCTCCTGAGCCAGAAGAAGATCCGGAGACAACTGATGCCCCAGAGATTCTGGAGATTATTGACGACCCAGAGGTGGCTGAGACTCCAGAGATTTCAGAAGACTCAGATAACTCGGAGGTCTCTGTATCCACACCGAAGAAGCATCAACCCGAACAAGAACTGACACTGTTCGATGATGAAGTATAGACATCCTATACATCTAAAAGAATTGTCCGTAAGGAGATTGTCATGGGTGTTTCTGCCGATGATGTGGCTCTGTCTGCCGATTGTCGCCCAAGAAAAGACCTCCTTGTATTCTTCCCCAGATGCAACGACTTCAACAAGTCTGATTGGTATCGGTACGACAAGGATTCTCGACACTTACATTACTCCCGAGCAATTCTCTGGTACAGGATTCTCTTATCTGAATATACGTGAGCATACTAAAGACAACCGTCGATGGTGTACTGTCATCGAACATGAGCTCGACCTCTCCTCTACAGACGACCGCAGCGGCAATATCACCATGCTCGAAGGCGGCTACAATCTTTATTGGGGATACTACCATAAGTGGAACTTATTGGCTAACAGGCTACACCTTCAGACTGGTGGTGTCTTGAATGCTTGTATGGGCTTTCTTTACGACATGACGGCTTCCAACAACCCAGCACAGGCCCGTGCCGCAGTAAACATCATGCCGTCGGCCATTACCACCTATGACCTTACTTTATGGCAGCAACTTTTCTCCATCCGATACGAGCTAAACCTGCCACTAATAGGGGTGATGTTCAGTCCGAACTACGGACAGTCTTACTACGAGATTTTCTCCTTAGGCAACTACGACCATAACATCGTGCCAACAACCTGCGTCTGTGCACCGACCATACGACAGCAAATCACGCTCGACTGGCAGGCGTCAAAGAGATGGACAGTACGAGTGGGTTACCTTGGCAACTACCAACAGGCCGCAGTCAATAACCTGAAGCAGCATGTCTATACCCACCGACTACTCATCGGTGTTGTCAGACACCTTGCCAGATGATAAGCATAAAGCCCAAAGAAAGATGAAGATGTTACGACATAGAATCAAATGGCTACGGATGATACCCCTATCATTCATCATCTTTCTATTGCCCCCATGTATAGTTGGCTGCATCAACGACGAGCCATACCCAGACAGTCCTCAAGGTAACTTCGAGGCGCTATGGAAAATCATCGATGAGCACTATTGTTTCTTCGACTACAAACAACATGAATACGGCCTTGACTGGCTGGAGGTATACAATAAATATAATGTACGCGCGAGAGAGGGCATCAGTAAACAACAACTTTTCGAGATTCTCACCGACATGCTCGCCGAACTCCGAGACGGTCATGTAAACCTTTACAGTTCCTTCGACAACGGACGCTACTGGCGCTGGCACGAAGACTATCCGACAAATTTCAGCGACACTCTCCTGCGTCGTTACCTCGGTACCGACTACCGTATCGCCGGTGCGCTCCGCTACCGCATCCTCGACGACAATATCGGCTATGTCTACTATAACAGCTTCTCAAGTGGCATCGGCGAAAGTAGCCTTGATGAGGTGTTTAAGTATCTCGCATTCTGCAACGGTCTGATCCTCGACATCCGAGGCAACGGCGGCGGAGCACTCACCAATGCCGAGAAACTGGCAGCCCGTTTCTGTCAGGAGAAAACGCTGGTAGGCTATATCCAACACAAGACTGGCAAGAGGCACAACGAATTCTCGCCAATGGAACCACAATATATAGAACCTTCTTCCAGACTTCGGTGGCATAAGGGTGTCGCCCTGCTCACAAACCGTGAAGTTTTCAGCGCTGCCAACGATTTCGTGAAGATTATGAAATGCTTCCCCCAAGTGAAGATCGTCGGCGATCGCACCGGCGGAGGTTCTGGGCTTCCATTCACCAATACCCTTCCCAACGGATGGACAGTGCGTTTCTCCGCCTGCCCCACCTACGACCGCGACAAACAACAGATAGAGTTTGGCATTGCGCCCGACTACGCAGTCGGACTGAGTAACGAGGATTTCATACGCGGCAAAGATTCTATCATAGAATTTGCCCGAGAACTTTTGGTAGAATGAAAAAAGTTTTGTACCTTTGCAGTCGCTATCCCGATAACCACGGGATGTCATATGTGCGCCTGTGGCGGAATTGGTAGACGCGCCAGACTTAGGATCTGGTGTCTCGCGACGTGCAGGTTCGAGTCCTGTCAGGCGCACGACGCTGATGTAAGACAATTTTCTAATTAATTATTGGCAAAAAGTAGCAAAAAAGGCAGAAAAATAGCTATTTACACAAAAAAAACTAAAAATTTCTTGCACATTTAGAAATAATTCCCTACTTTTGTCACCGGTTTATATACATTAATGCATAGATATATCATAATTTAATTGTTTAATTATAATTTTTAAGTTCAAATGAAAAAGAAAATTATTAATGGTATTTTGATGGTAGCATTACTCTTCGCTGCCACAACATCATTTGTTTCTTGTAAGGACAACGTGGACGATGAAATTACAGCCGTTTACGCTAACCTTGCAAAGCAAAAGACCACCCTTGAGGATCAGCTTAGTGCTCTTCAGAGTCAGCTTAACGGTCTTGGCGACAACAGCGCAGAGATTACCAAGATTAATGACGAGATTAAAAAGATCAACGAGCAGTTGGGTAAGATCAACGAACAGATTGCAGCCCTTTCTGGAAACGTTGACACGATTAAGAATGACCTTGACGCACTTACTGCTCGCGTTGCAGCTTTGGAAGAGGCCATCAAGAATCTTGGCGGTAACGCAGATTTCGGTGTCTCTAACGCAATGGCCATCAACGATATTGTTGGTAACATGAAGCTTGGTCTTGACTTCTACTCACTGGCTGCTTTCTACGGCACCAACGATACAGGTCTGGACATCTTCCCCGTTGCAGGTAAGGCTTTCAATGTTGACACACAGGATGGTACCATGCTCGCTGCCGAAGAGCTCGAGGGTATCGAGACCATCGAACTCGATCCTGAGTTCATCACCGCTGCTAAGAACAACGCAGGTAAGCTGATTTTTGCTATCAACTCTAGCAAGGACATCAACATCAGCGACTACAACGTATACCTCGAGGATTCAAAGGGCAACAAGGCTCCTGTTGATCTCGTTGCACGTCCCTACACTGCCGAGGACGAGACTATCAGCTTCGGTTGGACAAGAGGTGACGACGCTGCCGCTACAGGTGCTGCTAAGAACGTCTTCGTTGCTGAGGCAACTATCGACGCTGCTAACCTGAAGGCTGCTGCTTATAAGCTCCCGATCAAATTCGACGAGATTAAGGATCGTCTGAAGACTGCTAAGCAGCACGTTTCTGATGCTGATGGCACAAAGAACGAGGTTAAGCAGGGTGCAAGAGAGCTGGCACAGCTGGTTTACAACCTTTACAAGAATGCAGCATGGGATCGCCTCACCGCACAGCGTCTCGTTGTTGAGAAGGACAACGCTGGTGGCAGATCTGATTTCAACATCTTCGCAGCTTCAGTAAAGCCTCTGTCTTACAACTCATTCTGGGAGTTTGAGAAGAACGTTAGCGATCCTAGCCTGGAAGATGCAGAAGCAGCTGTTGAGAAGCTGGTTCAGATCCTGAAGAAGGAATTCCCCAGCCTTGCTAAGCTGAGCAGCATCAACATCGACGACATGAAGGCTCAGAAGGTTACCGTTGTTGTTGACGGCAAGGAGAAAGAGGTTACTATCGACAAGGCTCTCTTCAAGTCTCTGCGTAAAGCTATCGAGGCTGGTATCGACAACGAGGAGCTGACCAAGATGATCAAGAAGATTGCTGGTCTGACCGACCTCAAGAAGGTTAAGAAGGCTGCTGTTGAGCGTATCGCTGACTATCTGAACAGATTCGATAAGAAGATCATCAACCAGCTGCGTTCTCACCAGCTGACACGTGCTCTCTCTCCAATCATCCTGTTCGAGGGTGCAGAGGGTGTTGACCGTGTTGTTACTGGTCTCCAGGTTCCCGCTGGTGACATGCAGGTTTACCTGACCTCACCGACAGAGGAGGTTCTTGTTCCCGCATACGCTAAGTTCATCGCTGTTAAGAATGCTGCTACTGGCAAGCTCGAGCAGAGCGCTCTGCTGGATGGCCGTGCACTGGATTACACTCTGAACCTGACCTCAGGTCGCAAGGTGATCATCCTGAGCTGCGTTGACTACTATGGCTATGTAGTTACTAAGAGATACACTGTCGACGTGAAGTAATTAACATTGTGAATCTAAAAAGAAAGTAACAGATATGAAAATGAAGAAAGTAATATTGTCTTGCCTGATGTTGATGGGTGTTCTGTCAGCATCTGCTCAGGAGCAGAAAGGCACGACAGAATATGTCTTCGAGCCGCACTGGTACATTCAGCTCCAGGGAGGTGCCCAGTATACTACTGGCGAGGCCAAATTCGGTGATCTCATCTCACCCACTGTACAGGGAGCTATCGGTTATCAGTTCTCCAAGGCAATCGGTGCCCGTCTGGCCATCAACGCATGGCAGGGCAAAGCAGGCTACCAGAAGGTTGTTACCGACATTGTAGGCGACTGCAACTATAAGTACACCTATTTCGCACCTGCTATCGATCTGACATTCAACCTCTCGAATATCATTGCAGGATACGATCCCAACCGTGTAGTTAGCTTCGGTGCTTTCATCGGTGGTGGTCTGAACTTCCGCTCTAGCTGCGACGACGCTGCTGCTGTTAAGGCTAAGATCGATCCGTTCACAGCTCAGTACAACTGGACTCCGATGTTCGAGAACAAGGCCAACACTCTGCTCTTCGGACAGGCTGGTCTGACCATGGACGTGAAGGTAAGCGAGGCTGTTGCCATCGGTCTGGAGGCTAACGCTAACATTCTGGGCGACAAGTTCAACTTCAAGGATGCTGGTAACCCCGACTCATACTTCAACCTGCTCGCAGGCGTGAAGATCAACCTCGGCAAGACCTACTCTACCCGCTTCATCCCGGCTCCAGAGCCTGAGATTCGCTACGTAGAGAAGATCGTTGAGAAGGTGGTTGAGGTTCCTGCTCCGGCACCCGCTATTGAGCCGCTCCGTCGCGACATCTTCTTCCTCATCAACAAGACCGACATCCGTGAGTGTGAGGCTCAGAAGGTTCAGGACATCATTGACTACATGAATGCTCATCCTACAGCTAAGGTGATGATCACCGGTTACGCAGACGCTGGTACAGGTAACGACCGTATCAATGACCGTCTCGCTGCTGGACGTGCTGATGTAGTTGTGAAGGCTCTGAAGGCTAAGGGTATCGCAGAGAGCCGTATCAGCTTCGACAGCAAGGGCTCACGCGTACAGCCGTTCGCCGACAACGACAGCAACCGTGTATCTATCTGTATCGCTGAGTAAGCGCTGAAAGATAAATACAAATGACAATAAAAGCCCGGTCCCAGAATGGGGCTGGGCTTTCTTTTTGAGAAGAAAAGGTAAACACATCCTCTAAACAAACATCAGGAAACACATGAAGAGAATCTTTACTTCAATTGTATTAGCAGCATTCTGTGTGTTCAGTGCCTCTGCACAACTCGAAGACGGTTTCTACCGCGTTAAGAACAACAAGACGAAGCGGTATATCAGCATTGCAGACAATAACCCGAAACACTATACCGTCTCTCAGTCAGGAAGTACAGCCTTATTAGGCATCCGAACCCTCAAGAATTTCGACAGAGTATCCTGCAGTCCTTCGACCATCATCTACGTCAAGAACATGGATAGGAGTAAAAGCCTGTACGACCTTCAGGGTCAAGGTACCGGTATTTATGCACTCTCAGGCAACATGATTCTTGCTAAACTTGAGGGTGGCGGTACCAGCTACAAGGCATCTGGCACCTATAGCGGTGTCACCATCAGCATTGCCGACCTTGCAGACGACGGTCAGCGCGATGAAGCATGGTTGGCCAACAACAGCGAGGAGACTGCAAGATGGAACTTCATCAAGGTTGACACTGACACCAACTATATCGGCATTAAGCCCGACGTAAAGACTGATGATGGATACTACGGCACCATCTATGCTGGATTTGCATTCAAATTTGTATCCAGCGGCATGAAGGCCTACTATGTAAAGTCGGCCTCTGGTAAGAGCTTTGAGATGAAAGAGATCACAGGTACTATTCCCGCCAACATGCCTGTCATCATCAAATGCGCTTCTGACAATCCCGCTGAGAATATGATTATGCCCGTTCTTGAAGACATCGCTAAGCTTAGCGGTAACAAACTCGCTGGCGTATATTCAGCCATCAAGTATAAGAACAGTAATATGACTGCCTTTACTGCTTCCACCATGCGTGTGCTCGGCGTGAGCGATGGTAAGTTGGCATTCGTCAAGAAAGCTCCGGAGGAATACTTCTATGAAGGTAAGTATCTGCCGGCCAACAAAGCCTATCTGAAGGTTAAGAGCAGCGATGGCGATGTGATGACTATTGGCGGTAGCGGTATTGTTACTGTGACCGCTGATCCCGTAGATACTTCAAAAGAAGGTATCTACACACTCACAGGAACCCGTTTGCCAGACAATGCCCCACTCCGTCCCGGTATCTACATCAAAGACGGTAAAAAGATTGTAATCAAGTAAACGAAGAAACAAATACAGTGAGATAAAAAAAGAGCCCTCTGCAAGGGCTCTTTTTTATTAGAATATCCGCTTTGTCAATCGGAGACTCAAGACGGGGAACACCTTAAACGACTTGAACATATCCACATAGGTGCCCACCTGACCGGTCACATTCTCCACATCTTTTGTCAGGTTCATACCATCGTGTACATATAGATCGGGAGTACCCCCCCAGAACATAGCGCCACAGTCGAATGACACCTTCCAATCATCATTGTTCTTCAGCAGACGACCGCCATAGCCGAATCCCAGATAAGGCTTCAATGCTTTCGACTTTGCCTTCACACGAACCAGTCCTTCGCCATCAGGCTCCAGGATATAGGGATCGCCTGCCTTATAAAGCACATAAGTCTCACCCTTGGCATGAAGCAGATTACCATTATCATCGAAGATATCCCTTTTGGCGGTTGTATATACATCGTTCTTATATCGGCCTACGGCAAAGCCCAACCGACCGAAACCAAGAAGCTTTTCGTTGAGTTCCTCAATCTGATAGTTACCAGCCCCCTTAATGCCCAAGGCGGTAGGGTTAAGGATGGCCTCACCATTAAGAGCCTTCTCATACATCCGGTTATAGATGCCTACTGATACCAGTGACACCATGGCCTCTGTTGAGTTGACGGCTTCTGCGAACTGTGACGGTCCCCAGTAAAGACCAGCAGTAAAATGCCAGTTTTTGTTGTTCTTAAAGGGGAACACATCAACCAACAACTTGGCGTTATTAATTGTCGGCTTACCTATCATCTCAATATGGTCGTCAATATCATAGCCCGTGAAATCATAGAGCATATCCTTCAGACGGTCGAAGGTGGTCTCTATACGGTTACCATTAGGGTCGTACATCCTTGCCGGCTTACCACCGATAGTCAGGTCGAAATTCATGGATTTGTTGAAGCGCGGCATGATCTCATAACCGGCCCTCACCTGCACGTACTCTCCAATCGGGGAAGCCACATCAATACCGATACCGGTCGTTCCTGCCGTCAATGAGATATCCAGATGCTGAAGGATATCATGTTCCTTCCAGTATTGGAACACAGGGATATAGTCGGACTTTCCCGTTTTTACCTTCTGCTGCTCCACGGTCTTAAGCGACGCAGACGTAGAAGGAATCTGTATGGTATCTGGACCAGACACGCCTTCAGAATAGACTTGCCCGGAGGCAGAGGCACTGACACTGGCAACGGCCAGCATCATCAAGAGTTGTTTTCCTTTCATCGTTTTCAAGTATTTATAGTCATTAAAATCGTTGATACCGCTTTTCCGGACTTTCCGGGAACGGATTTAGCGCATGCGCCATTGTCCCTGATGCTCTTCCATCGGAACGACCACCTCCTCATTGGTGGAGTCACCGAAACAGAGGATGAGAAACACCTCTGTGTAGTTTGCCAGCGTATCGCGTCGAGCCGTCGCAACACGCACCTCGCGGATACCGTGGTGGAGCGTCTCCTGCTGCGCCACATACTGACGATAGCCATCGAGAAGCTGAGAGCGGTAGTTCTCTGGTAACTGTCCGGCTCCCTGCTTACCTTCCAAGAACAACTCATACTCACCCTTGATAAGATGCGTGTAGTAACCCTTGGCAGCAAGAGAGGCCTGTTCTTCGGCGGTCACGCCGCCACAGGCTACCAACAGAAACAACATGAACAGTAATGCAATCGTCATTTCTGCCGGATAAAGATGTTCACCGGTGAGCCCGTCAGGGTCCAGTTCTCCCGGATCTTATTCTCCAAGAAGCGCTTATACGGCTCCTTCACATACTGTGGCAGATTGGCATAGAAGACAAACGTAGGTATCTGCGTGTCGGGTACCTGTGCCACATATTTGATCTTGATATATTTTCCTTTCACCGAGGGAGGCGGGTAAGCCTCGATCAGCGGTAACAGCACCTCGTTGAGCTTCGACGTGCCGATCTTCGCTTTTCTATGCAGGTATACCTCCTTAGCAGTCTCTAGCACCTTGAAGATACGCTGTTTCGTGAGTGCGGAGCCGAAGATAATGGGGAAGTCGGTAAACGGTGCCATCCGCTGACGGATTGCATTCGTAAAGGTATCGATGACCACCTGAGACTTCTCTTCCACGAGATCCCATTTGTTGACAACGACCACCAACGACTTATTGTTCTTCTGTATCAACTGGAAGATGTTCATATCCTGCGCCTCGATGCCACGAGTAGCATCAATCATCAGAATACACACGTCGCTGTTCTCAATCGCACGGATAGAGCGCATCACACTATAGAACTCCAAAGCCTCCGACACCTTGTTCTTGCGACGGATACCTGCGGTATCGACAAGATAGAAGT
>JAEEGL017322465.1_pt1 | contig 36675 bp, 65 predicted proteins | sample 9134231 | NCBI WGS metagenome assembly JAEEGL01 (sample SAMN16246548, study PRJNA631951) | gut metagenome | biome: gut microbiome; feature: rumen; material: fiber-attached | host: Bos | place: Iran: Karaj | collected 2018-10 | reverse complement strand
GTGATCTTCATATTATCGCTTTCCGTCCTTTTTCGGTAATATATACCGTTGTATAAAGTATATCAAAAAGGGTATTTAAAATGTTTCATAAAGGGGTTTCTGGCACGCAACCTTTCTTACGATCTTCTTATGAACATCGTAATTGCCCCGAGAATAAGTCCTACCGTAACGATCAGCGGAATGATCGATAACATCGAACTCAGAGTGGGGGACATGCCTTCAATCGTACCGCTGATTGCCGCAAGAGTTCCTACATTCTGAACTGAAACTGAACTCTCGTCTTTAACGATCTCTGCATCAGTGGGGTAGAAACCGTATGTGCCGGTACTGTCCGGGATGTATGCCCATTCGGGTGCTGGGGAATGATAATCGCTACCAACATCTACAACATTGTCATGCTGATAGATTGCGTTCTGTAACGCACCGCCATCCTCAGTGATCACGTTGCCGCTTGCCTTGACCAGAATATTCAGATTGCTGTTGCTGATATAGACGATGATGTTGTTATCAACATATATTATCGCATTACCAGAATTATCGAGTGTCGCTTCCTGAATATCGTTTGCATTTAATGTCAGTACATGTGAATTTTCAACATAATTTATGTCCATATCAACACTTATATTCTCAGTTTCTCTTTTGAGTTTAAATGTTGGATTTTCATTCGTATATTCTCCGCCCTCACTGACAGCGTTACTGATGACCGGGATGAGTACACCTGTGATCAGTATCACACCAACGATTATTGTCACAACTCCGATTGTTAATCCTTTGACATTTATATCCGTCATAAAAAAAGAAAGGGTAAAAGGTTTAATAAATGTTTGTTTAGCCAATTCAATTACGTTTCATGATGAAATTGATGACCAAGAACAACATTCCGACAATCAACAGAAGCGGTATGACAATCAGAACTGCTTTTACAGGACCGCTGTCTGAACCGCCATTTCCGCCATCATCGATCTCATATACGGGAACGATAGCGTGTGTTATCTCTATTTCAAGATCGAACTCACCGAGTGTTGCCGTAACATCAACAGATTCGAGTTCATCACCTGACATGTTCGCAACAGCGGTCGCTGAATTGAGAACTGTTGTTGAACCTTGGCTTTCAGAACAGATCATCTCATTTATGTTCGCGATCTTACCTGTGAACCAGCATCCCACACCATACAAATCCCAATCTGATTGATCTACCCATCTTGTTTCACTACGGAAACCTGTCACGGTTATATCATCATCTGAATTGAATTTCGGATTCTTGATATAGAAGTGTGTACCGTCATCATTCAGCATGAGCGTTATACCGTCAAAGGGGATTTCAGGGGGGGACCCGTTTACCTCAGTTACTGTATCCCCGATGACACTTATCGTATAAGGCGTGTCGGTGATATTATCTTCAACATAGGTTACGTTACTGTTCGCACCCACTGTTGTGACACCTTCTTCAATCATACTGGTCACAGGGACCCAGTGATCCATCCAGATATATGTGACCCCCACATAATACATGTAATTGACGGATATATTCATCCCCTGCATATCGGTTGTGAACTCACCGAACAATATAGGGACTGTAACATCATCGGGTCTGTTATTCTGATCGGCCGATACATCATCCCACACGATCTCTTTCATGACCGAATCATCGAGCATGATTTTCAATGTTCCAGATGACAGCAACTGATCATCATTATAATCATTCACGATGGAATATACATGTTCTTCACTATCTACCGGGGCACTGTAATAAAGTACGTCCGTTGCTGCGTCTGTACCCGAACCTGAATCAGAACCAGAATCGTTTATGACAGGTATCAGGACACCCGTGATCAGTATGGTGCCGACCACGAGTGTTATGACCAGTGTCAGATATTTGTTCGTTTCCATTTTATTGTCTCCTGATGAAATATGTAACTGTACCTACGATAAGTCCTACTACAACTATCACAGGGATGACTGACAACATCGCTGAGAGTGTAGGTGACATACCCGAACCGCCCTCCGATCCGCCGCCTGAACCTACATTTACAGGAACGACGAGATGAGTGAACACAATATCCTCTGTACTGTTATCATCCCACGTAATTGTCACATCTACGCTATTGATTTTTACAGCACCAGTTTGATCTGTTGTATTCACTGACGTAACAGTAGCGGATTCAGCTTCCAGAAAACCATAGGTGCTACCATATATGTCCTTCTCCGCAACGATTTTTTCGAGAGTTGGGAATGTAAGACCAGAATTTTTAGCCATATAGGATATGTTCGTATCAATCCCATCGGCTGAATCTGTTTTTACACTTCTTGTGAAAACTCCGTCGATAAGATAAAAGGTCGAATCATCCGCAACAATAGGTTCGTCTGAATAGACATAATCCCCTGTTGGTGCTATATAGAGGTCGATATCATATGTGTTACCATTGGTCGTTGCCGTGGCTCCATTGATTGTCACGGTTTCCGATGTACTGATCTGCGAACCGCCGATACTGAGGATCGGATCATTGTCGAACTGTGTCGGGTCATTATAGTCCAAATACAATTCGTAGTGTATCACACCCGCCCACGAGTTGTCATCATTGAAAAATATAGGCAATACCCAACCTTCATTTCCCATCGCTATGGTCTTAAAAGGTTCATTATCGAATGTAATGACAGCATTTGTTCCGTCCTTTGTTATAACGATGGTATGTTGTTCTCCGTCAACAGGCGTCCTATAATAGTAATCTCCCACATTTGTATAAGCTGGTTCACTGCCGCCATTGCCGCTGTTATCTGCAATTACAGGTATCAACACCCCTACTACAAGTATAATTGACACTGCCAATGAGATGATCATGACCAAGTGATTTTTCATTTGCATTTTTTTCCTCCTTTTTAACTAAATATATATTTAGTTACCAGATACCTGTTTTTTATGGAAAAATATATAAGAATGAGTTTATAAAATATACCATAGAAATCTAATCGGATGATAGATTTCATCTTACCTTGTATATACGATGTTATCTGAAAATCATATCATATCTCTGAATACGACTGATAATCTTACATTCTGAGCAAGATTGCCTTCTCCGTCATCATAGTGACCGTTTATCGTGATTATCACATTGCCGCTGGTCGAATAGAACCAGCCGTCATTGTTCTTAACATTGGCCAGATTGGTCGTACTCCAATACTCAGAGCTGTAAGCATTGTAATGGCAGAAATATCTGGCAAATCCAGCACCCAACTTCTGATTGTTGTATTTATGGTTCTTAACAACCCCGTCGATCATGATATTGGAGATTTCGATGTTCGCACGTACATCATAACTCTCCCTGTTCCATATCTTGATGCAGAACGGGGTTCCCTCAGGGATATCGAGTACAATATCAATATTCCCATTGGAATCGGCCACACCGCCCTCAGAATTGGTATTATTGGCGATTATGACCTGCGGGCAATCACTTTCGATGACTGTGGTCTTGGTATATTGTCCCTCAACATCGCCGCCGGTAGTTATATCGACCAGTTCTGCAACGGGATCGTCCTGAATCTCGATGACCGCACAATCCCCGGACATACTGTACAGACTTGAATTGACTATCGCGGAAACGGTTATGGCCAGACTGCATGTTATAGGACCGGTGAACTCCGTCTCGGGAAATGCCGCATTGAATTGTACATCGTATTGCACATCCGGATACAAGACTGTCTGAGCATCTATCACACTGTCCGAACCTATGAACAGATATGTCGTGATATTCTGCATCTCGGTACCATTATCATAGAAATGTGCCTCATAGGATACTGAGTATGAACCATCACCGCTGATCAACAGATATGCACCCGAGATAAGAGTGTAGGTATCCTCCTGAATTATCTTCCCGGTATCTGTCTTATATGAGATGCTTCCGTTCAGAATGGCGGTATCAGAGTACAGTTCTGCGGTAAAATAATCGTTTGTCGTATTCCCACTCACTGATACTGACGAATAATATGCACTCGAATAACCGGGTAACAGGATGAGCGCTGCAACGGCCAGTATCAGTATGTATGGGTATCTCATGATCATCAATGATCCGACAGATTTAAAAGATTATCTTCAAAACATACTTTCTTTTGAGGTCTCATGTTATAATATGACCTCTTAGGTCTGTAATGGACCGTATGTTTGTTATTTGAAACGGAAACGGGCATAGGAACGCTTATCGTCCTCATTAGGTATCTCTTTCCGTCTGCACGTTCAAAACGCTTAGGACGGGCTTCTCTAAGGTATTCTGTAAGCACTTGTATGCTCACCTGTAACCCGAACAACTGATCCCATAGGGCAAATACATTCTCATCCATCCATTCAGCGACTTTCACATAAAGTCCTCCAATGAATTTTCTTTTTTAGGACTGAAATCAAGAGAATCCTCTAATGCCTGTCTTATCCCCTCGTCGATCTTTCTGTGTACCTCATCATGACAGTTCCGACACAGAGATATCAGATTGCGGGGATGGTTGTGACCTTTCAGAAATCTCGGTCTGATATGATGGACTTCCTCTGCCGGACCGCCGCATATACGACATTTGTTACCGTCGCGTATGAATACTGCATCGTGCATCGCGATCCATTCAGACGCATTACCGAATGTATGATAGGAATCGTATGGTACATCTGCCTGAGTACCGCCCTTTATCGGCTCTTGTCTGAGTTCTCCTATCGCCCACTCTATCGCCTCATCCCTTCTCCTGTATCTTTCCTCAGTGACTTTTGGATCGCGGACCTCATAGACCTCCAAATGTTTTTGCATGATCTTTCTTATAAGTTCCTCATCCATCAATATCACACATCCAATCGGCCATTGTTGCATTGTCAATCTCTATACCGTCAGTACGATCTATGAATTTCAGCAATTCAGTCTCATCGCACCCATTGTACTGTATCGACAGATATACCGTATCGTCAGTTACCTCTGCATCCTTGTATATGTCATTATAATCCGTGAAATTTGATAGACCCAAAATAATCTTGACAAAATCTTTCACAGATAATGTACGACAATCAATCTTTAACGCCATGTCAAAATATTCATCGTATTTTTTCACACGATCACAACCATTCATTCAATGTGACCTGTCTGCCGGACTTCTTGAATGTCTTGTCAATGTATATTCCCTTGAATATTGATTTAAGACAACAGACCGCAATAGAGTTACCAGCGACCTTATACATCGCTGTCTTGGACAACACCCCTTCCAGCTTATCTATGGCATCGTCCGGGAACGCTTGCAGTCTCAGACACTCTCTCGGGGTCAGATAACGTATCCTCAGCTTACCCTCAGTTTTCTCTATGACCCCATCCTTCTCCGCCGCAGTGACCGTAAAAGATGTATTCTCCTTGAACCTCGACCCATTCTGAGATTTCACTGAACGTCCGGGGGTCTGAACTGAGATCACATCTCCGTCATCCATCTCGGGTATCTCATCAAGTGCTATCTTAGTCTTGGACCCCGATCCGCCGGCGGTCATACACGCTGGTGCATTACCGTCCACATCATACACATTCTTCGCCTGTGCGACATTGGTATCGGACAGTTCCCCTGCTATCTTCAAATTATCCATCTTTTCACTTTCCAATACTATCTTTACTGCTTCCTTACGGTGACTGGCCGTAAGTGTGGGTGCAACATCATCCACACTGTACACAGCGCCGCTCTGATGCTCTGAAATCTCACCCTTGATCATTCCTTATCCTCCAACATAGGCGATCTGCCGTTGGTCAGTGTCGGTCCGAGACCGTCCTTACCATAGACACGCTGCAATATCTCATGCCAGCCGGGCTGATTGAGTTCGCCGACAATCTCAATCTTCAATCTCGTATTGTTCGACTGAGATGTAACACAGGGCGAAACACCGTCAGTACCTACGACCTCTGAACCCTGTTTACCCCATCCCTCAATGTTAAGCTGGCCAGCTCTCTCGATACCGCCCACAGCGACCTTCGGCATATTCGGTCCGGGATGTTCGGCCGTAATGGTCCTTGACACTCCATTCTGACCCATGACCATCCTGCTCTCAGCGAATTTGGAATCGGTCAGTTCTCCTGCTTTCTCCACACCCTCCGGCACCCCTATGAATGTGTTGCAATACCTGTCTCCGACGGTAGTTACTGTCTTGGATACATGATCCTTTTCCAAATCTAATACCTGAAACCCGAAATGATTGCCTTTCGCCTCATTCCTTTCCTTATGTCTCTTGAATGTCGCAAGACGTTCATCTGAAAGGAAATACTTTTTAGGTACGTTATCTTCCAGCACATCTCTGAGAACACGGCCGTCGGGGCACGGTTCCGGGAACACGAACTCACCCATCGTCAGTGTTGCTACGAGAAACATCCTGCGGCGGTTCTGCGGGGTGCCGTAATCTTTTGCGTTCATGATCTGATAGGATGACGTATATCCCATATCAGACAGCATAGATAACATACGTTTGAACTCCCCGATGTTCTTCTGATTGAGTACCGCATCCACATTCTCAGCCAGTAAAACCTCTGGCAAACACTTACGTTCCTGCATATCCTTTAAAAGTCTGATGACCTCCCATAAAAGAGAGGATGTAGTACCCGAACCCTCTTTCATACCCTCTTGCTTACCAGCCACACTCAAACTCTGACAGGGCCAAGAAAATGTAAGGAGATCACATTCAGGTAAGTGTTCGACCTTAGTAACATCGCCGAGATTATTCACAGGACCATGAATGGCCTCATAACCGATATTCGCGTGTTTGTCGATATCCGCAGTGGCAACGACCTCATAATCAAGACCGAGTTCTTTCAGTGCCTGTGCCTGAGCGCCTATCCCGGAAAACAATTCAACGACCCTTATCATTGTTTCTCCCTCATCTTTTTCAGTTCTTCTTCCGTGATCTCGACCGCTTTCAGCTTCTTCAATTCGGTCTCTGACGGATTGTATATGTGTGCATGATGCGGCCACTTGACATTGGTATAGATTTCCCAATGATCAGAATCTATATGGCCGGACAGACCGAAACCCCAGTTGAACAGCATAGGGTCTGCTTTCTTGTGGACTGCAACACACTTGGCTCCGCCGGTGGCTTTCTCCAATGTAGTGGCATAGGACGGACCGCCCTCGTACATACTTGAAAAGGTCGCGGATATCCTGTACAGACTGCCATCGACGATCCAGCGTCCGTCTTTCCATTTTCCCGGATAACGAGTATGTTTACAATCTCCGCAGATTATCATATCGTCCATCCCGGTTTCGTTATAGAGGTCGATATGTGCGCCGCAGATACCACACGTGAACCCGTATTTTTCTCCCATCAGATCACATCCAGTCTGGATTGTTTGTAGTTTGTCCTTGGCTTTATACCTTTCGTTTCATTGATGCAGATTTCTGCGATATGATCGCAGAACTCATCCGGTATCCTTGACCTCTCAACAGCGCCTTTCAGACCCTGTGTGCCCGCCTTAGTACCTCTGGATGCTTTCTCATGACAGGGATCACCGTAATGGCATGGTGGTCTGAATTGCGGGTCGGGGTGGTTTGTCCAGAGGTCCGTGGGCTTCATGCGTGAATCTCCATACTGACAATATGTGACTGTGTATCTGGCCAGTTCACGCATACATTTCATCGTTCTCATCCCTGCACGCGGGTTCTCAATGAACCAAGTCAGATCGGGATTTATGCAGCACAGACCGTCAATTATTTCGAGTGTGTGGATCAACAGTTCGTCACTCTTTTTCGCAAACTCAGTCTTAGGTTTCAATTCTCCGTCCTCTCCCTTGTACCTGTGGTATCCTATCGCAGCGACACTGTACGACTGACATGGGGGACTGGCCCAGAGGACGTCCGGGATACCGAACCTGCCCACTATATCCTGTGCGGTGATCTGACTGATATCCGCATACCAATCAATATTGGGATGTTTGGTATCCAGCTCTATCGAGTGGGTTTCAATGCCCCTTCTCTCAAATGCCTTAGAGACACTTCTGGTACCGGCAAACAACTCAACGACATTCATCAGTACCTACCCCTGCTCTGTAAACGGATGACTTCGAGTTTATCGAGAATCCTGTTGAACTTGTCCTCGACCGTCTTAGCATCCACGACCTGCACATCTTTCGACATACCCTCTTTCAGACCGATATTGTATGCAATAGAACACGTACCGCAGAGAAATCCAGCATTGTGTGTCTTACAGTACCCTTTACTGAAAGAATCCATCAGATCAATGGATTTTCCGCATGCACAGCATCTTACTTTTACCGTTCTTCTCATCACATCACCCTTATCAGTTTGCTTTTTCCTTTTATCTTACAGTGTTCATCCTCAGAGTACACACAGTCGTTCTTACAGTAATAATAAAGAACGTCCCCGATCTTCCCATCATCTTTCTGACCCATATCATAAAAGACGTTCAGACCGCCGCATATCGTACACTTATAGACTGTCTCGAACCCCATCATATCCTCTCTGTGTAAATCTCAACATGGGTATCGCCGACACTGAACTCAGCGATCAGTTCAATATGTCTGCCGGCCATGAATCTCAGGAACATCGCCATCGCCTGATCTCTGTCCTCCATTGATACTTTCGTGTGCGGCAGACCGTAGTTGTCGAAATAATAGAGATTGTACCTCATTCGACCACATCCACGATGATATTCTGCTTTCCCCAGCCCAATCTTCCGTCCTCCCATGTGAGCAATATGCCCTCCGGGACGTAGGTCTTTTTGACCTTAGAGAACGCAACGACTGGATAGACAGTGACCTTATCGCCCTCTGTAACGATGATTACGCCGCTTTTGAAATAGGATTTTTTCTCAATTCTTGCAACTTTCATACTTCATCCCCCGGATTTATCTTCTGCATGCACTCCTGATGGCTTTATAGATTTCGGCCAGATCAGTGCATCCAGCGTTCTCATAAATCATGATCCTTGCGTTCAGTCTGCTCATTTCAATCACTCCGATGATGAGAGATACGCATCCAAGGCCCTTTCTCCCTCTGCAATGGTATCGTTTGCGACCTCATCACTGTCATCAATGTCCAAAAGTCCATTGACCTCGTGTTTGACCTCTCTGATGATCTTCTCGTGTGACAGAGCAATCTCATATCCGATGTTCTCTAAGAAACGTGTCAGTGTGTCCTCGAACAAGTCCTTGAAATCGACCGACTGACCCAATTCTTTCTGAGTTGTATATGCGGCCTCGGTCATTTCGTTCTTTACACAATCCACGATGAATTTCATTACATCATTCTGGTTCATTCTTAACACCATCCGACCTTTCGGGTCTGGATAAGAGATTATTTAGTAAATATATATACTTTTGTATATACAAATAAAAAGGAAATTAAAGGGTTTTAAGACCGGGTTCAGACCTGTTCGACCTCTGAGACCTCCCAATCCTCTATCTCTGCACTGCACCAATCGGCCTTATTTGCTGCATCCTTCTCATTCAGTGCATAGACCTCTTGGATCGCACATGCGGTCAGCAATACCTTATACTTTTTGAGTTTGGGCTCATTGCAGACCGCTATGAAATGGGAACAGGGTCTCTGACCCTTACGTACTGAACAGTCGATATGTTTGACCGTACATACGCTGCGATTGTCAGTAACGACCCTGTTCTTGCATTTGGTACAGTCGGCCTTGGTCAAGGCCAGCTGTTCATCCGTACAGAGAAATACTACGTTCATTCCTGCTCAACCCTCGGTGCGATGACCAGAGAGAAATCGCCGGTACCGGACTGCCACTCGACAAGTGCGGGAAAGTCATTGTTCGGTATCTTGACAGTGACCTCTGATCCTTTTGACTGTTTGAGCATCGTGTCGAAATAGTCCAGAGGATATGTGGCAAACGCCTCTCCCTCCGCACCGCCGCAATCGACCTCCGCAGTGTGCCTGTCTTGACCTACACGGACGTTTGTAGTACCGTCCTTGATAGTTATGGTGACTGCACCCTCTTTATTCCAGAGACCGTAGGAAACGCATTGTTCGACGTCTGCGGGATTGAATTTACCCTGTCCGCTGATCGTATCGAACATGTCACGTTTGATATCCCTTATATCGCCCATATCGGTCTCTAAGGGCAGTTTGACACGTGCATTGCCGATGATCGTAAGGTCGGACATGTTCTCATCGAATGAGAATGTCACATCATCCCCGCCGGCCGCATTGAGCGCCTTCAATACCTGTTCAACGTTCAGAGTGAAATCGCTGCACTCACCCTCACAGTCGATCGATCCCTTGACGATGGCCACTTTTGCGGCATCTATCGCCAGAATGGTCGCACGACCGTCATTCACTGTGACTTTTGCATCTTTTGTGTATGCGGATACGACTGAGAACAGTCTTACCCAATCATTCCTTTTTGCTTTCAGAGACATTGTATTCCTCCAATAATTTCTCGATTTCTTCCATCTTCCTTACTACGACATATCTGCCGCCGGATGCGTTTATTTCTTCTTCCCTCTTTTTCTGGATGGGGGATTGTCTCCCCCCAGCCGTTTTGACCTCGATCCCAACGAAATGACCCTTGATACATGCGATGAGATCGGGGTCTCCCGGTTTGCTGCCGGGACCTCCCTGAATAGAGGACCAGAAAATCCCGTTTGCCGTAAAAAATTTACGGATACGGGTTTTCAGCAATCCCTCTGCGGTAGTCACTGTATCGCCTTGACCTCTCTGAAATACTGCTTGATATCGCTGAAAATAGCGAAATCAGAGGATGCTGACTGCCAGTGATAGACCTTCGGGAATGTCCTTTCGAGTGCATCCGGCTTACTGATCTTAACGTCTGCGACAACGACCCCGCCGATTATGTTTCCGGGCGCCGGCACATAACCTGTGAACGCATCTGAGAACAGTGCCTTTCCCAGTGACCTCAGAGTGCCCAGTGTGTTGTCGTTGAATTTGGTCCTTTCCTCATTCTTGACGAAATAGGTCAGTTTTGCTCTTGCACCTGCATTGACCCCTTCCTCGCTACACTCGATTGTTAGAGAGTATGTGTCGATCATCGTTTTCTTGGGTGCAGTGTACTCATCGTAGTATTTCACATCCACGATCTTCACTGTGTACAGTCCGGGGGCCGTGAAATACTTGAATTTCGACGGCTGTCCTTTCTCAATGTTCTCATCAGGAATATCATAGAGTTCCCAATTATCAATCTTGTATCCTTCATCTGCCATTCTATCATCTCTTTTTGCTCATTCTGATTACTTCGTATGTTGTTTCTTTTGAATATCTGTCATAGATGTTGTCTTTCTTCATTGCATCAGTATCTACCACTGACCTCGTTGTTGTGGACCTCTTGGCGATGTATGATGTTCCGTTGATCACATCTGTGTCGTGAACGGTCATGTACATCGACAGGAACTCCTTGATCTCCTGTGCCCTTTTCTCATACTCCTTGAACTCATCGAGTTTCAGCTGTGTCTCTCTGAGCATATCGACGTATGTTGCGGCCTGCTGCTCGGTCCAGAGCTGTGAGTTCAGGATTTCCTCGACCTTCATATCCAGAGGACTGTCGTTGTCTGAAACTGTCGTGATCCCTTTCATCACAGTGTTCTCATAGATCGCACGTGCCTTTTTGAGCATATCATCGAAACCGTCAATGATCGGAACATCGAATCTTGCGACTGTCTTTTCAGACGGTACGAAACTGTCCGGGTCTGCCAGAATCTCAGGGGTCGTGAATCCTACGAGGAATATGATCCTGTCGGTTTTCATGAAATGGGCATACAGTGACGCCTGAATCCAATAGTATTCCGGCACCCCGTTCAGCCAATCCTCAGGGTTCTTAGTGGTCTTGACCTCTACGACAGCCCCGTCCGGCATCAGACCGTCAATGTGCCCTCCGAACACATCATCCTCGAAATCCGACGCCCAATCCTCATGATTGCCCTCACGTGCTGCAAACAATTCATCTCCGTGAACCGCACCCACATAATCGAGTATCTTGGGTTCGATGACATGACCTGCTTGGACCTCTTTCTTCCCGGAAATGTCATCCTCATAGAGACGTAACAGTTTCGCAGTGGTCGTGAACGGGGTATCCCATTTAGACCTTCCTAAAAGTCCTGCCAGTCTTGTCCCTGTGACCTTTCCGTAGGGTTTCTTTTGTTCAATGACCTTGAACTCTCCGTCCCCGGTCGTTCCGAAAATCTGCTGAGAGGGGATCACTGTAATGATACCACTCCCTTCAAATCTGCAATGAATGATGATGCGTCATCGACTGTCTTGATATTGTGGAATCTTACCTCAATATCCTCGATCGTTCCGAACGGGGCCAGTGTTATCTCGTCCAAAACTCTGGCCTTATTCATGATCTTCTCGATGATCGTCTGCTGGACGGTCGTAGGGCCGCTGCCGGCATTGGTCTTGACGGGCTCTGCTGCATGTGTTTTAAGAACGGCCTCTTTCGCGACCTCTTTCTTCACATTGTACACAGACTTACCATCTTCTTTCGCAGACTGTACACTCTCGACCAAATCCTCACCCTCAACAGAGAGTTCGGCTACCAAGAGGTTGTTGGCGATGATGTTCTTGAACGCATTGGTCTGCATCTTAGAGATCGCCTTATCCCCGGAATCCGCTGCCTCTCCGTATGCGGTCCACTGAACTGAATCGACAGTGTTGCCGGGTTCAGTTATGGTAGCGACCGCCCTTACGATGTAGTGTTGGGTAAGTCTTTCGCCAATCGAGGGCATGATCTGCAAGTCCGAATAGTCGATCTTGAAATCAAGTCCGGCCTTGACCAGCGCCCTCATGACGTTGGCTTTCATCTTCTGATTGCTCAGATACTTGTAGTTCTGATTGACATTCAGGCCGTCAGGGGACCAATCCTGTTTGGAGATTTCTTCCCTGAAAGCGAGAATCTTGTCACCAAAATTCTTTTTTTCGGTCATATTCTTTCACCGCGATTTTTCATCGCTGATTAGAGAATATGAGTTTAGATATATAAATGTATATACAAACGGATATACTCACTCGGATGTTGGCTCATCCGGGGTCTCGATCATCTCAACAGTGATCTTCAATTTCGCCTTCATAGGAACATTGAGAGACTGCGGGATGGTGATCGCCTGTGAATTTCCGAACTTGAACGTCTTGCGGGTGAATGTAATTTGGTTTCCCTTTTCCATAGATATACATGCGTATATAGTATTTTAATACTTTTGTATATGTGTTTAAAAATAAGAGTGCGGCGGTCTCCAAAAAGCGTATGGGATGCTAATGGGTTAAGGACGGTGTTATGAGTTACCTGACCGCCGCATTTAAAGAATATATACATTAGTATATAATCATTATCATTCTATCTTTTTGAAAACCATAAGATTAGTGGGTTTTCCGTCCTCCCTTGTTGCCCTGACCTTCTCTATCTCCACTCTGAACTCGTTTCTGATCCTTTCCAAGAACTTCCTCTTACTGAACGCCTTACCGCCTCCGTCAGAGGTGAATGTGCGGTAATCATCATAGACCTCAGTCAGATAGATACCGTCCAACTTATCCGCGATGACCAGAGGTTCAGTGGTATTGTAGCGCTGTTCGATGTAATCCATGATGGAATCTATCGACTTATAGGACTTACCCTCCTTCCTCATCTCGTCCGATATTGCGAACCTGCAACCGCGATTGAGGAATCTGATGTATCCCTCCATCGCCTTGTTCAGCAACCATGAGATCGCATCCGGCTCCTGCATCTTATCATAAATCTGATCTTCCCAATTCTGCGGCACTCTGCACGGGATGATGTAAAGTCTCCTTAACAATCCCGATGAGGTATCGCCGAAATCAGGCAGTGTGTTCGACACGAACCAGAGTTTTGCTGAGTTGGTGATCTCATAGGGGTCTTTATTCTTACGCTGCACTGTGATGGTCTGACCGTCGGACAGTTTCTTCAAGAGTTCTCCGTCCGTCTTACTTATCTCCCTGTTCATTCCCGACCCGGTTTCTCCGCAGACGTTGATGAGTTTGTCCTGCATCTCTGCGGTAGTGAAAGTTCCCGAAATCTGTGCCAAATCCAATGTGGATACGTTGGAACGTCCGGCGGCACATGTGACCGCCTCCTGCAATGCGGATTTTCCCGTCTGTCCGGGACCGTATGTGAGGAATATCGCCGGGGGTTTCAGATCGGGGGAAAAGAGCATGAACCCAACCATCTCGAAATAGAACTGTCTGGTCTTATCATTCGGCAGAATCTTCTTATAGACTTTCTCAACAGAGTGATTTTGTATCTTCGGTCTGTACAGTCCGGCCAGTCTGTGTGTCATGAATACATAGGGTGTGAACGGTAACATCTCATCCAGTTCGATTGAGTACAGACCGTTCTCGAATGGTATGAGTGTCGTTTCATACTTACCCTCCTGATCCCACGTGTCCGGGGGATTGATATCCCATTTCTTAGATATGCCTTCCAGATTGGCGATTATATCCTTGACGGCTGTGCGGCCCAAGAACATCCTCGGCTGGATCGTCTCCAAGACCTCATAGACGATCCTTGCGATATCATCATCAGTACATTTCACATAGGTATGACCGTCGAATATGTACGGTCTCTTGTGATCATATACGATACGACACGCTTTCAGGTATCTCACGAGTTCGGTCTTGTCGATCTTGGGTGCGTTGTTCCCGGTCACTACGAGATTGAAATCCGCAGGGTTCGGTCTCTCGAAACTGCTCGTTCTCATAGTGACGTCGATATCCGGGTCCCTTGCGGGATATTTATCACTGTTCTTCTCTACATCCTTGAATTTCTTGACGATCGCGGATATAGAGTTTCCCGGACCTTTCCAATGTACGATTTCGGTATCTTTCATGTAACATGACCTCGACATGCGTTCATGTTATTCATGTTATCATGTTACAAAAATATATACGTTTGTATATAGTCTGTCATAAAGGGTATTAACACGAGTGACATGAGATAACACGTGTTATTTTTTTCATGTTCGTATTCAGATATTTAATTCTTTTCATCCTTACTATATTTTATCTATACGTAGTATAGATAAAATATAGTATTATTCTCTTTCTTTCTTTCTTTAACATGATAACATGAAAATATATAGAAATAATATAAAGACATTGCTAATAATAAAATATATAATTACGCACATTAGGAAATAAACGCGGGTGCGCGATTATTATATACGCACGCACACGACCCCCGTTATATTTTTTGAAAAATCCGAAAATTCATGTTTTCATGTTATCGCGTTCTTTCCGCCGCAGATTGCAGCGGATCGGATAACCGAAATTTCCCATATCGTTCAAGATATCGGCAACATCAAAATATCCTGTTCGGTATATATAGTTTCGTTTCTGAGCGATTGGAATGACTTTTTATATACTGACGTATATACTCACTCATGGATACCCTATTAAAGAAATATGCGGGTCTTGTCGAATCGGGTGAGATCAAGGCAGGAAAGGAGATACCCGAGGCCTTTACGTTCCGGGAACTCGAATACCTGTTCAATCACGGTTTCATCTACAATGACGGTTCGACATTCATTGCATTGGAAACGGATGATCTCGAATGAAAGCACTCGCCGAACATCAGATACGCATCAAGGAGATGATGAACGATCTCGACTGTCTCGGTATATTCGCAGAGGCGGGTACCGGAAAGACGATGATCGCTCTCTCTTGGATGTACGATCATTTCATGTCCGGGGACATAGAGAACGCACTTGTCATCTGTCCGGCATCTCTGATACCGTCTTGGAAACGTGCGATCAGGAGGATGACTGAGTTCGGTTATTCCGATTTCGATGTGGAACTGATGATGGGTTCGGTCTCCATAATCTCTTATCAGAGATTATGGAAACCGAATGGCACGTACCGGGGGTACCGTCAGTACAAGATAAGGGATGAGATAGATCATCACTGGGATGTTGTATTCGTGGACGAATCGCACCGTCTGGGCGATCCCAAGAGCGTGCAGACCAAACAGGCGGTCAAGTTCGCATCGCAGTGTTCACGCAGATACATCATGACCGGGACCCCGGACAGCAATAACTATGTCAAACTCTATGGACAGCTCAAATTCCTCGATCCGTCATTATGGCAGTCGTATTTCGAGTTCGACAGGAGATATGTCCTGTCGCACAATCATTTCAGGAAACCCATAAGGTTCGATGTGGATGCACTCGAAAGACTGAAAAGGTCATACGGAACGGTGGTCCGTCTGAGGGATTGTTTCGACATGCCCCCGGAGAATGACGTAGATGTTCCCGTAGATTTAACGGAAACGGAGGTCTATGACGATTTCATACACAATGACGTAAAAGGATACGGTTTCGATGTAACGACCGCCGGAATCGGTCCTCAGAAGGCCTTACAGGTCTGTTCGGGGTTCTATCTCGATGCGGCGGGAACGCAGCACATACTTTCGACACAGAAACTCGATGCGTTGAAAGAGATTATCGACGGTTCGGATGATAAGGTCGCGGTCTATTGCCGCTTCATAGCATCTATGGATATGATCTGTGCGATGCTCGATAAATCCAAGATCGCATACCACAGGTTCGACGGTTCGACAAAAGAACCTACATGGGAGAGTTTTCAGTCCGATAACTCAAAGGTCATCGTTGTGCAGTATCAGAGGGGATGTGAAGGTATCGACCTTTTTGCAGCGTGCCGCATGGTGTTCTATGAACCTACTCAGTCTGCGTTGCAGCTCGAACAGTCGAGGGCGAGGATCATGAGGAAGGGTCAGGAACATCCGTGCGTTTATTATCATCTCTTTTGCGAGGGCACCTTAGAGGAAAAGACCATGATCTCCGTAAGGAAAGGTGTCGATGTGTCCCGTGATATGCTCGATAAATGGGCAGAGATTGAACGGAAACGGGTATAGAAACGATTTTTGACATTTAGGGTAACTCGGATAAGGGTAGAATATGTTTTTGCGTTCTACCCCCGTTTCCGTGCGATTTGTAAGAAAAAAGAATTAAGAGGTTTCATTTGAGTTTTCTGATGGTCGTGAAGTACATCACGAACAGCAAGGACCACACGAATATCATACTCAACTGAGAGTTCGTAAGAGGATGTTCGAGTTCGGCAGTTCCCTTCACGATCGGTGCGGTCTCAGTAAAAAAGACCGCCATACAGATTACGAAAGTCACATGGAGAGTAAGAGGTATGGCCCTTCTCAGGAACGCATATATCTTGTATCCCCTGTCAATCTTCTTCGTACATGTGTTCGGTGAGTTCTCTGTATCCTTCCTCATCCTCGATGCACCTCATTGAGATGAAAACCGTACCGAATATTCCGGCGATTATGCCGATGAGGAATACCGATATCGTGATGATCATGACATCGATCCCTTTACTGTCGATGATGCCGGTCAGTCTGCATGCGAGGATGAATATCGCGAACAGGAGAGTCATAGCACAGCATACTGCCAGAATGACACTCGAACGTCTGACGATGTTCTTTTTCAGAGTATGGGTATCTATCTCCATGAGTTAATGGAACATATACGGTAATATATACATATCGTTTGGATTGAAAAGAAAGTAAGGGGTTTATGGGTCAGATGTTCAATACATCTTCTGATATTCTATCTGATATTTTTTGAACTCCTTGATCAGTGTCTTGTTGTCGAACATCCATCTCTTATGGCCGCAGACCTCATCCCAATGGGCGTCTTTCAGGAGGGCACGCATATCCCCGATCTCATACGCATCGCGTTTGATATCCGCCTCATGTATGGCCCTTGTTCCCTTATCGAGTGCGGTCCTCTGACCGTATGTGTATTCCCCGGTATAGTAGGATGCTCTCGGTGAACGGTGTGCAGCACCTTTCTTGGCACCCGCAGACCTTCTCTTTCTGACCTGTCTGGCATACTCTTTCTCATTCACAGGGTAACGGATGTGCAGAGTGCGGTGTTCGTACTGTCTGATCGTCTCTCCTTTCCGTCTTATCGTTCTCTTGGAACGTCCGGGTCTGGACGGTGCAGAGTTCATCCAGTCGTTGTATCCGTAGGGGTCTCCGTAGATATCATCGTAGTTCATATCCAATCCTCATAACTGTAAATCCCAGTCGGGTCGGGGTCATAACCCTTCTCCTTCCTATCCCTTCTCTTATTGCTCTCATAGGTCACATTACCGTATTTTCCGACACGTTTCCCGTTCTCCGTGCCGTACATGGTCTTGTAGAATTTCTTGCTCTTTTTCGCCATAGATGCGGATTGCAGTAAGGATATAAAAAGAAAAAGGGTTTTGTAAAGGGTTTGATAGGCAGTATTATTGTTTTCTGAGGAAATATCCCACTGTTCCCATGATCAGACCGATAACAACTATGAGAGGTATGATCGTGATCATTGACCTGAGAACAGGTGATATTTCTGTCTCTCCGCCTTCTGCTATTTCAACGGGAACGATGAAACTTGATATAACCCCTATGGACGAATCGTCCGACCCGGTCATTGATATATCTTCTATGACTGTTCCTTTTTCATCTGCTGTCGGTTGTGTTTCAAGTTCAAAACTCTGACCTGTACTGCCGTCTGCGAAATAGAATGTAGTATTCGATATGATTGTTGATATTGTTCCTTTCCCTATCGAACCGACAACATCACCATAGACAATATGCGAATCGCCAATCTCTTCGTCAATTTCAATCGAGGTTGTCCCCCACCATCCGCAACAATAGAACTCTGTTGAATCGATAACCGATGGGGATTCTCCAAATCCTCCAAGCACATACTCTCCCGATGTCTGTCCTGAAAGATACAGTTCGTATTTACCATTGATTGAGGGGAATGTCAGATTATTGTAACTGACCTGTCCATTCGATAGTGTCACCGAAAATGATGGGGACAATTCATCATCGAAAGCATATTCTAAGGTCGGTTCAGTATCACCCTGAATGAATCTGTAATACATCATTCCACCCGTTCTTTTCACATATTCTGATTCTGCATCTTGTATGCCACCGCATCCAACAACAAGACCTTCTATACCGTATTTCCCGTCATTTGTTTTGAAAATGAAGATCGGAAGTGCTGTAATGTCCATTGATTGTTCTGATGTCCATTCAGGGATCATTGTCTCTATCGGTTCATTATTACCGATAGTTACTTTCAATTCGGGAAATTCGACAATACTAATTCCGTCATTGTAATCGTATGTTTCAAATGTTATCGTGGTGCTGACATCGTTGGTCACTTTATTGTAGTACCAATCCCCTTCATTAGTATAGAGGACCGTTCTTTCAGTTCCCAAACTATCTGAGATCACAGGTATCAGACAACCAACGACGAGTATGACCGATACCGCTATTGATATCGCGGCCACGATGAATCCTTTTGTGTTTATGTTTGACATGATAAGAAAACAGTGAAGGATTTATTAAAAACCTTTCTGAGTGGTATATATCGTTGTATATGTTTTAAGAATATAAAAAGGGAAAAGGTTTAGATGCGGGTTTATCAAAATATGCTGCTTATATCCCATTTGGATATTGCCACTATCGCCGCATATATACCCGCTATTATGACCACTATGTAGTTATCCAGTCCGATAGCAATCAGGGCTATAAACAGTGGAATGACAATCAACAACGATGCCAGAGTTCCGGCGATGCCGCTGAGACCATAATCGTCCATATTGAATGTGAACAGGTCTATCATCGTTTCAAATACCGCAGTCGGAGAGAACTCATAATCTGCACCAGTATAGGATGATGTATCTGCGCTTCTGGACGATACCATTATACTCCAATATCCCTGATCGTAACAATTTTCAACCGTGAGGCCGCTGGACAGTTTTGTAGGATCGAGTTTGATATAGATATTCATCTCAACTCCATTGAAACTCATTATGAATTTGGATGTAGAAGTATCTGAGTTGAACGCACTGACAATCTGTGCGGCGGTAAGATATGCTACGCCCGAATCGCTTCCAGTGATGATGAGTTGACCCGCGATACCGGTCGAACCGTAATAGTTGTACCAGATCAGAGACAGTGATGTTGTATTGGGGACGATATCTATGGTATTCCCATTTGCATCCATACCTTTGTAGGCCGCGACCGGCTGGAAAGCATATCTCAGTCCGTCATATTTGTAATAGAATGATGCACCGTCAGTTACTTTCCCGGATGACGAGAAGAACATGTTTGACTGTTGGGCTTTACTCATCACGACTGATGTATAGAGATCATTCGCATCATGTTGATTGATAGTCGTACTCGCGGTCGTATAATAATACAACCCATTGTCTGCATTATATCTTACAGTGTATGCTGAACGTTCAGTATCATTGTCATATTGGGACGGCCGATATGTTATCACTCTTTCTCCATATAACCAGCCGTCATCGGTCCTTCCCCAGTTGGTAGTCGGGGTGCCGTTATATGCAACCCCATAGGGTGTATAGATACCGGTAAGACCCCATACTGCCTCAGATGTGGGGACGGTCCCGGTGAAATCTGTGTATTTTTCCTCTAATTCATTCAGTGTTACGTTTTCTGCATCGGACGGCATTATTTTAGGACAGAATATGGGGATGAATAGGGACAGCAATATCAGTATTGTGATTGAGAATAATAGCATCTGATATGTGAATTTGGAATTTCCCCCTCCCCCGATATTCATTGAAATACCCCTCTTGCAGTGTATGCCAGTCCGAGAACGCAGACTAACAGCATTACGATTGTGACTTCATCAGGGATCAGATTGAGATATGCGAATACAAGTGTTGCCGGAATAGCGACAATCAGTGTGGTAAAGGCACTTTTTGAAAATGCCATTACCACAGCGAGTACGATTGCCAAAATCACTATTCCAGCTACTGCTGTATTTCCTCCGAAGAACGTCTGTCCTATCAGATTGATTATGTCGTTGAATTGGATCATAGTGAACCTCCTGCTATGATTAGTGATATAACCGTTGCAAATATCAATATTATCCAATCAATCGCACCTATTTCAATTCTGAGAAGTGCTTTACAGATCACAAGTCCGGCAATCAGTATTCCGATGAAGAACAGACACATCTGAGGCATTGTAGCATGAAGCCGGCCGTCAAGGTTCCAGTCGTAGTAATCCTCTGTGCTGTCCACTCCTTCATAAAGACCTGTGGTGAAATACCATCTGCCAGTGAACGATATGTTTGTATCGGTCGTCTCTCCGAGATCGACAGTTTCTTTACTGTCCACGAATGTGAAATACATATGATCATCCTTTTCAGTCACATATACATTTGACAGTGTTCCCGTTATTGTGTTTCCGTCATCCCCGGTAACTGTGATTTTCTGATCGTCATTCACAGGTATGGTTTGACCGTTCACAGTCATACTATCACCGACCAATGCGAAAGAATAGAAATTAAGTCTCCAATCCTCATACTCCGGGAAATAGGACAGGACATTTATTGACGGGTCCTGCATTACAACTCCGTAGGTACGTAAGAATACAGTGGTGTTGGTGATACTGAATCTCATAGATTGCTGCGTGGATGAGATTATCAATGATGATATGTCCCCTCCGTTGTACCATCCAGTCCATGTGGTAGTCGTTGAGTTCTCAGGTATGCTGTTAGTGTAATTTACAAAGCCCATCGAGGGTGTAAGTGATACTGTACCCTCTGATGCGTTTATATGTATCTGGCACGTGACCCATGTTCCTATTGTTTTAGAAACTGTTGTGCCATCATATTTGGTTACATAAGCGCTCATCGTATTTCCGACAGTTCTGACAGTGATCGAGGACGTACCTGCGGTTATGATAAGTTCATTCGTAGTATTGTCCCTTTCTCTTGTCAATATTATATCTATATCATTGTTCTCATATCCATTCTGCCAGAGTGTAGATGAACGGTTGAGAGTAACGCCCTTTGTCGGATCCATATAGGCATATCTCATAGGCGGTGTGCCAACTCCTGTTATTGTACACGATGTTTGAGCATCAGTAAATGTTTCCCCTTGCGGTTTTACATTATAGTTGTATATGACATCAATTTTGTCTGCTGTTGACTCGTTTATGAGTGTGTTATTTTTGTATATTTTAACGCTGCCAGTAATGCAACTGTAAACTATTTTGTCGGGTATGTTTCCTTCATCCATTGTTGCACAATAGTACGTTATTGTATGTTCTCCCGTTAATGTCGTTATCTGTTGCCACGGTCCTGTATAGAATAGAACCGGATATGAACCAGTCTGATTAAGATTGAATGTTGCTGTTTCATTATCACCAAAATCTACTGATGAGATTATGTCAGAGAAACGTGTTATATCGGGGACTGCTCTGTTAGTCTCTATTACATATTGTTGTGAAACTATGTTGTAAGAAGGTAAACCTAAAATAGATACTGAATCTAAGTTGTATGATGTGTTTATTAAATTAATATGTGCCGCTGCCAGCGCTGAACCATTTGGATCATCAGGTACTACATAAGGGAATTTTGTACTGTTTACAGGATAATCACTTTCATAAGTGACAGTCGGCAGTCCGGCAATCGTTGTTCCGCTTTTGTTTATTATTCCGTCTAATCCAATGGTCGAGAATTGCCATCCTCCCCCCGATACAACATTACAGTCTCTGGTAACGATGATATTTGCAGCACTGTCTGAATATAGCAATGTATTCGCACGGTACATAGTGACCCAGTTAGTCTGTGTATTCCATGTGAATCTTGTCGGCAGGTTATCATCTGTGAATATTGTTGCATATCCTTTATTGACAGTATTACCGAGTGCAACTGATGTTTCAGTCCACTGTTGGTTGTGCATGAAGAATACAGGCAGACTGCCCTGAGTGATCTCGACATTTGCGGATATACTGTTTTCAATGTCCAGTGTATCCAACAGGTCTGACAGACGATACGCACCGAGATAAGGTCCTGTGGTCTGTCCCCCTGATGTATTGTAGAACGTTATTATTCTGCCATTGTAGGTCAGACCGTGATCCGTGACCGCTGTTCCGAAATTGTAACTAAGTGTCGTTCCGGTATAGTTGAACGCTACAAGAGGTCCGTAAGTACCGCTTGATAGATTACTGGGGAATGTGTATGAATCTCCCGATCCAACGTTTCCGTCTGCACCAACTCTTACTGAGAATGTGGTGTTTATGTTGGGTGCGGCCTGATTATTAGGGGTGTACCCCCACATTATTGCATAATCTCTGCCGTCAGCATTCGCAAGCCGCGTACCGTTTTTGTACAACATAATTCCATAGTAATTTGTGAAATCTCCTGATGTGGTAATTCTGATTTGATCAACATCCCAATTAGTCGTGCCCATAACAGCATCGGTCGTAGTGTGTGTGCCTGTACTTGTTACATTTCTTATGAAAAACGGATTTCCGTTGTTCTCAATATCAATGGTAAGCCATGTGTTCACAGGTATGTTTGAACCATATAGAGATTGTAATATTGAGTATATCGGTGTGGCACAGAAATTCGTTCCGCCCGGGTCTTTTACCAATGTTGCGTTGTATCTCGACCCTACATTTTGAGTGAACTGTCTTACCTCTCCAAAATCGTAATCTGTGTTATATATGTACAAATTCTGGTAATTGGTGAAAACATAGTGCGTGTCCGGCACCCATGCTGATGTGAATGATGTGTCTGTTTTTGTGAATGTTCCGTTGAGGTAATAGTTGAAATCGGTATTGACTGATACCTGTGTATATGTTCCTCCAACCATTATCCCGTAGTCATAGATGACATATACATTGCCGACATTTGCAGTCCAGAGTTGTGTCGATCCGTTGTATGCGGTCACATTCGGATAGGTATATGATATTTTTGTAGGGAAACTGGTATCGTCTATTGTGATCGATCTGCACGTGATGTTCCTTATTGAATCATACAGTTGTGCGATTGAGGATGTGAATGATCCGTTGTATATGATTACAGGGTATCCAGAATCTAAAAGATTGTAATCTCCGTTTGTCAATCCGCGATCATTGAAAACATCGTAAAGTGTAGTGATACAGGGGTATTCATTTTGTACATCCGCCATCATATTGTAGGTTATTCCATTCCATGTGGTAGATGTTCCGAGATTGTATCTTGTACCCGTGTAGTTGATGAAATAAGGTACATTGAGATTGCCACCATCGGGCGCAGGGACCATTTGAGAGGTATTTGTCGGATTGAATGTATTATTGAAAGTGAGTGTACTGGTCAGTCCGGAATCTGCGACATATCTGTAATTGTTCGGTATAGAGGAATTGACATATCTTACAGACTGTTCAGTGTACCCGGTAAAATTTGTACTCGGGTTATAGTCTATATATTTAGGTGCCTCTATCGTGTCGAATAGCCCTGTTATATCGGTTGTGTAGTTGTAATTGGTACTTTCTCTTGTTTCTTTATCTACATCGAGACAGAAACCGCCGAGTATCGATCCCATCAGCGCGATCACACAAATGATACAGCCAAGAATACCGCTGCCAAATTCTCTCATAGAAAAGTGAACAAATTAAGGGTATATATAAAATTAGGAACGGACCGCATTGAAACGGCCCGTTCCCGTTCGTTTTTCATCCCAATCTCAGAACTTGTTCTTCCTTGTGTAGAGGAACATTCCAACGATTGAAATGATGATACCGACGACAACAAGCAGAGGAATGATGTTGATCATTGCGTTGAGTGATGTTGCGTTGGTAACAGTGCTTTCTACCTGATTAGACGAAATAATGGGGATCAGCACGGTAACTGTGATGATGACGACCACGATAACGCTAACGACGGCGCCCGTAAATTTCTGTACATCCATGTCTTTTTCACCTCCTTTCCGTTTCCCAGTTTGACTATTTGATCAATCACTCCTACTGAAATATCTCACAATTCCAATAACAACACTCAGTATGACCATTATGACAGCCACTCCGAGAAGCGTCTGGTACATTGTAAGATCACTTTCACTGATGTCTGTGATTGTCTGCAAACTGACAATCTGGGAGACGGCTATCGGGATGACTGCGGATGCAACCATGACGATACCGACAATGGCTGCAACGGAACTGTCAATGATATTCGATAATTTATCTCCCATGATTATCGTAATTTTTTCCGTAGTATATGATACTTTTTACCCCTGTTAATACGGTTGTATATACAAAAATGTCATAAAGGGAACAGAGGGGTATAACCCCCTGTCTTGTTTCATACTTTCCCTGAACGGAATTTGATGACCGATTTTGCGATGTTCTTCTTGGTAAATCCTTTCTTGCCTTCGAGGTCGCGGTAGGATGCACCGTTCTCATCGGTCTTGTTCATGTAAACATCCAGTTCTTCCGGGGTAAGAGTATCGAGAAATTTCTGTCTGGTCGTTTCGTCCTTCAAATCCCTGAGTACAGCCGGATCACACAATTTCCATTCCAGAGATATCTGCGGATTGTTCATGTCGATATCCTTTATCTCCGTGACCCCGGATTCTTTCATCCAGCGGTCTGCGAATTTCATCCTTGCCTGCATGGCGATCTTCTCTTGCTGATCCTCAGACCAGTCACCAAATGCGTTCTTCCACTGTCTGATCTTCTCTCTCGGAGAGAGCCATTTGCTGTCCTTCTTATCTATTGATTCTCTGCGTTTCTTTCCCATATCAGAAACCTCCTGACATTACATACCATACCACCAATGCGGCGATACCTATTCCCACTACGATGAGTATATGTTTCGGTTCAAGTCCCGAGAGACCGTCCCATTTGAGTGCCAGAGCATCGTTGATATCGTTGCTTTCCAGCCACAGATTGAGGTCGATCGCACTAAAACCGTTCTCACTCTCTCTGAACGGGTGTTTGACCCCGATCTTGTCTATTGTGAACCCATGTCCGTTGTTCGTGTTCGGAACTGCCTCTACTGGGACGTCCTTTCTCGGCATATCCACAGTGTCGAAACGGTATCCCCCGGTCTCATCATCTCTGGATATGGTCGTGACCGTAACGTGACCCTTGAAGGTCACTCTCCAAAATCTGCCAAATTTCTCTCTGAATGTAGGTTGCTGTGTTCCCATGTCCTCATCCCTGTATGTACTGTGTTATGAACGCATAGACTATTATACCGCCTACTATCAGGGTCGGCAGACCGATCTTCTTGATAAGTGAGGTCGCTGCGTTGCTGAACCATATCTTAGGTTTCGCCCACCCGGTGTTCCTCATCATCTTATGTCTGTCCACATCTCCCAAGAGACGATCCATCGAGTAATCGATCTCACATTCATCGTATGGGTGAGTGTCGTTCTCGGCGAATATTATGCCTCTTTCAGAGGTTATCTCCTTTCCATAGTCGAATATCCTTATGCGTTTGGCCCCGTCCGGGAATACCTTATAGAGCTGGTTTCTCGTCTTGAAAAAGTGCAGTCCCAGCTGTCTCTTGGACAGTACACAGTATTCTGCACGGTTCACCCCGATTATGACTATGATCATTCTTTGGCCTCCTTCTCAGAGAGGTATTTCTTCTCTATCGCGGCGGTGAGTTTCTGAGGATAACTCCCGGTCGGATATGCGACCAGCATCGTGAATACGGTCAGTGCGAACAGGTATCCGAAACTGAGATTGAAATCTCCGTCCGATATCATGGCGAGTTCATTCAGTACGCATCCGATGATGATCATGCACAGACAGATGGCTATCATTACCGATGCGACGTTCCTGATTATCTTCTGATTTTCGATATAGTTGTCCCTGTATTCGATGAGTTCCTGTACAGTGAACTTATCTGCCAGCATCTCAATGCGTTTATCTGACAGTTCCTTACTCTTGTCCATCCATTGTTTCAGTTTCATTCAATTCCTCCGCTTTTATGTAACGGTCATCCATCGCCTCTCTGGCCCTGCGTGCCTTGTCATAGAACAATGCGTATATGAGCATCGTACCGCTGGCACCTATGAACAGCATATAGACGGATGCGATCATCCAGAAATTTATCCCGGCGATCAGACATACCGTGAATGACAGCGAATAGAGTACCGCTGCACCCAACAGGAAAATCAGTGCGATCTTGATCCTGTTAGTCTGGCAATGTCTGGCCATGTCCTTGTATTCTCTGAGTTCTCTCAGGGACATGTATTTGGTCTCCATCGAGAACATCTTATCGTAATTATCGTCAATCTCTTTTTTCAGATTCCCTATCATCCTCACGAACCTCCGCGAATTTATACAGGATGACCACTGCGAAAGCGGCCGCGATCCAGATTATGATACCGGGTCTTGTAGTCTCATATATCTCACCCAGTGTCCCGGTGCCTCCGATGACAGCGACCGCAGCGATTATGCCAGCGTATAATGCACCTATGATGACCATTATACGAGCCGTTATGACCAGTGCGTTTTTCAGTTTCATGTGGTCTCCGTATTGATGAACTTATTGAGAAGCACATCCTGTTTGGCGTTCTTCAATTTCTGGTACTCTCTGTCCCATTCCTCAGTCAGAGGCGGATATACCCCGGCGGTGAACAGGTACCAGTACGGTTCTCCCGATCTGGTATATTCGGACCTCTTGGCCTTACTGAACTCCAAGAAACCTCTGCGGTCAAACCCTTTCAGCAACGGTTTGTCCGGGCATCTCAGCTTATAATCGACATGTGTGGCACGTACCGATTTATTCAGGTCGAATATTGACGGGACACAGAGTATAGTGGTCCATCCTCTCGACCTCATGGTGTTGAACAGGATGACCATCTCACGATCCTGAACCCTGTTCGCGTTGCGTGAGTTCAGAGATACCACCGCCTCATCGAACAGCGATATAGGGGATACCTTCTCACCGCTTTCCGCACGTTCAAGTTTCTCTTTCAGATCATCCAGCGAATAGATGTAGTTGTCAGTGATGGACCATTTCGGCTCCATAGTCTTGGCCAGACGTATCGCCGCAGTGGACTTTCCCGACCCGGTACCGCCCTCGATGACTATGATGTTCTGATAGTTGTTCCTGACCCTCGTTTTGAGTTCCTTGGCGAACAGGTCCATCGCATCCGAACAGACCAGTATGTTCTCGGTATGTTTCTTATAGTAACCGATCACGTGGACCTTTTTATTGGACCACCTGCTGTTGTAGTATGCTGCACCCGGGTATCTTTTTGCTCTCGGCATCTCAGTCCTCCGGGGCCGGAGAGTAAATCCTGCCTCCGCCCTCACTTATGTCGGGCGAACTGAACGCTGTGTCAGTCGCACCGAGTGAACGTACGATCTCATCCCTTCCCTTTCCGCCATTCGATACCGCCAGACGCATCACCTGATTTATTCTCCCGGATACGTAGCTGGACCTGAACGTTGCCATCATCGAATAGGATACCGCACATGCTCTGGCCATGACGGGATTGGTCCTCGTCATAAGTTCGAGAGGATCATCCGCAGTGACCGTCAGTATGTCCAGCGCTCTGTCGTAAGGACTTTCGGATTCCCCGAACCCCCCACCTGTCGGTGGCAGTATGGGTTCATCCATGAGGTCTGTCGCGGGTTTCAGTGATGACATGATCATCTACCCCATATCAGATTGACCAGCGTGTGAAGCATGATGAACAGGATGGGGAATATCGGCAGTAATCCGATGGTGGATTGGTTGAGTTCCGGGTCTGTTATCACGCAGCATACCGCACAGATACACATCAGCAATGTAAGCAATCTCAGTTCCCCGAGATACCTGTCCTTTGGGACAAAGAATATCAGGAGGTACAGTCCGATTGCGGCAATCAGAAATATGATAGTGAGTACATCCATGAGTATATACAATCGTATTGCGGTATAAATGTGTTGTGCAGTTTATCGCAATCATATATCTTTTATGTGTAAATTCAAACGGAAATTTCCGCCAGAGTGCAGAGCTATCTCGCGGCGATGCACCCTGAGGTACACGTTTTGTACCTTTCGGAACACACGAAACGGAAAATCGGAACAATCCTGTTCCGAGAGGTACATGGTTTGCACCGTTATTTTCGCTAAACGATTGTTTAGAATAGGTATTATATATCCTGATGTATATACAATCAACAATCCTCTGTGGATCGGGCCGTCTTTTGCCGTTCATTCGCGGTCCGTGTCGGGCGGGTCGCTCATTTCCCGCCCGACTAAACTTATTATATCACTGAACCAATATCAGAAATGCAGTATATCTGCGGGACCGGGTTTTTTCCGGGTATCTTTTCCCCGGTCCCTCACATATTATATCTGAGAAATGCAATGATCGTCATAAGGATACGTACAACGGTTCTCATCCTTTTCTTTTCTTGTGCGTATCCCCATATATCTTTTCGCTGATCAGGATATGGACACGGGTGCTGCGAAAGCGGGATGGCTCACACGTGTCCGATTGTTATCTTATTAATAAGAGAAAATAAAAAAGGAAAAGGTTTGGGATTATAATTTACAGTCCGGCATCTCCGTATCCCCACCAATCGCCGCCTTTCGATTTCTTGGACGATTTCTTCTTAGGGGTACTCTTGGTAGCCCTCTTGACCGTTGTGCGTTTCTGAGCGGGTTTCCGTGCGGTCTGTGAGACTGTTTTCTTCTTAGGCGTACTCGCAGACCTTTTAGGTGCAGTCTTGGTCTTAGAGGCCGTTGTACGCAATCCCGGTGAGTTCGTGCTTCTTTTAGGTGCAGTCTTGGTCTTAGAGGGGGATTTACGTTGTTTTGTATCCATTCCAGCCGCGAGACCGCCCAGTGCGGCCCCGTCACCGCTTACGACCGCAGCTCCTATCAGTGCGGCCGAACCGACTGCGGCCCCAGTCACTGCCGCGGCCTTTCCCGCCTTACAGATTTTCGGATGACGGTCGCAGAATGTACTTGTTCCGCCGCGTATGCGATCCAGACGTTCTTCTTCGGTTTTCAGTTCACTCTGCATTTTGGCGATGCGTTCATCCTGTTTTTTCTTGGCCTTTGCCTGTTTGCGTGCGAGTTTCTGTTCGGCCTTGGTCTTACCGATCTGTTCTTTCAGACCGAGTTCGGTATTCCTGTGCCAATCTTCTTTCTCCATCTCCTTTTCCTTTTCTTTAAGGTAATCGTCGATGGGGATTTCTTCCAATTCCTGCCATTTTTCTTTTGACATGTGATTGGGAACAAATTATAAAGATATAAAATAAAGGGTAAGAGATTTGGATTTAGAGCGTCTTGATCTTTCTTCCGTCCTTAGATAACAGGTATGTCTTACTGACCCTGTTGGCAACAATAGATTTGTAGATTGGTCTGTCGCGGCGGTAGTTGTCTATCTCACCTACGCAATTCTGATAGTAAGCGTTTCTCTTAGTGAACGATTTACAATCCAGATGGAATCTGACCTCGTATATCCAGTCCACCCCACCAATTCTTTTCATCGCCTCTCTGATCGCACCGCTTTCAGTAGCGGATATCTTGTCGGAATAGACGGACATATAACCGATGTAGTATCCACCCGGTTTACCGCCGATGACCCATGTTTCTTTTTTAAGATTTACCATGTAACCATTCCCTAAGTGTCCTATCAGAGCGTATTTGCTTTTTTGAGCCAGTAACGTACATTGATTGTATCTGAAAGGTCGCACAATTTACTGTCCATACCTCTCTTTACATGATATTTGATCTGTCTCTCATTGAAAAATCCTTCTTCTCTGAGTTTGCGTGTCAGTGCTCTCTTTATGCCCATCTGAATATCATGGGGGAATTGAGCAACATAGTCAGTTATATCGTAACGTTCAATTCTCATCATATCATCTCACAAGTGTTCCGTCCCAGTTCAGGTCTTTCGTTTTCTTTCCCTTTTCTTTCCAGACAAAACCTCTGTCAGTGTATTCAATGCGTCCGACAGGGGATAGGGAAATGTATTTCGCAGCTCTCATCACGAATACACACTTGAACTCGTATGTTCTGACATTAAGAGTTTCTGCATCTATTACCTTGTGGCCCTTGATCCACTGTCTGATAGCGCCTTTACGTGCCTCTACCATAGAACTATATCTGGTACTGTCGGCCCTGATTTTATCATTCCCATATTTGATCGTGAGTGTGTATTCCATTCTATCCCTCAGAATTTGTCATATTTGCCGTCATAGAATCTCGTTTCAGGACCTATGCGGCCGTTCTTGTAGATCACATGGCATTTGTTACCGCCAGCGAACCAGAGTGCGATACCGTCACGGTTGATTGCAACATCCCCGGTCAGACCCCAAATGCCTTTTGAGGGATCGACAATCTCCAATGATACAAAATTCTCACTCTTTCTCGGTTTCCAATTATATTTCTTCAAAAGTCTTATGGCTTTCAGTCTGGCATCTGTAAGGGTATCGGCGGTTGCCAGTACCTTTACAGTACCGTAATATGTGTCTGTAACCCTTCTGATCTGATATGTCATACTACCACTCTTTCGTTCAATAGAGTTTCTTACCCATCTTATAGTTCTGATAGACCTTTTTCAGAATGGCATAGGTCTTTTCACGAACATATCTGGGCACACGGTATTCAAACATCTCATCTTCAACGATCTTACCGTCCTTGTTCACATTCACATAATACACTATCCACCCATCAGACACTCCGACTTCGAGAATACGATTGACAGCCCTATATCCTGTAAAGAATGTACTGTCTTTCGGTACATCTATACCCCATTTTTTATTGGGCGATCTCCAAATGGTTCTTCCGCCTACAACGTAGTTAGTCATTTATATCACTATAAAAAGAATGACCGCTACATTATTTAATAATATACCCGCCCGTTCTTAGTCACGCGTGCGATATTATTCTTAGTATGCCAATACAATTCCTTTCTGTGACCGTCATATCTCAGTATCCCGGAGAGGAATATGCCGGACTTGTTCACATGATGGATTTCCTCTTTCCAGCTTACATATTTGGTATTGTGCGATCTAAATGCGTATGCACGGGCATCCGCTATGCTGCGGAATGTTCTTCCGCATGTCAGGTATCTCATAAAAGTGAAAGGTAAGAGGTTTGATAAAAAGGTTGCTGGCTCATTCCAGATATTTCATCCAGTCTGTACTATTGACCTTAGATTTGGGGATGTTCAGGATGTACTGATTATCCGTGAACCTGTGTGTCCTGACATTCAGTTCATTGAGTGTCCAGAGCCATCTCGTTCCTCTCGGGCTGACTTCACCATATTCGGTACACATATACGTCTTGTTACCCCATTTGAAGAATGGGCTGGCAATACCTTTCCTTGCGTTCTTATTGTACATCCTCAGTGCCTTGATGAACGCGACATGTAATGATGTTGCATCCACATCCCCGAGATACACGATCTCATCAGTAACGACATTAGTAGGTCTGTACACTTTCTCTGCATAGATTTTCACTTTCGTCATTTTCATACTCTCCTACACAGTGATCCGTCTTTCTTGATTATACGTGCGTTCATCCCGTTCTTGTCACAGAATATATACCCGTCATAGTTTCTGGTGCCTTTTACCACATACCCATACACAGTCGGTCCCGTAAGACCAGTGTATATGGGTGCATCTTTCTCTTTCTTATGTTTTTCCAGATATGCGACCGATTGTTTCCTTGCAACATTGATCGAGGTCGTTGAATCAACTGATCCAGAATCAACAAAATAGTAGTAGTTTGTCATCTTATCATCCTCACTTTAAAATCTTCCCGAGTTTCCCATTTTCTTTCAAATTATAATATCTCGTTCTTGTCAAACGGTCATTGATATAGACCGGGATCATGTAAATGAAATGATATGAGTGACTGTACGGAGAATCCTTGTCCATAAGCACTTCTCCGATTGGTTTTTTTCCATCGACTGATGAGAAAATCGGCCTGTTCGTTGTACTCATATTGTTTTTGAAATCATTGATGGCAATTCTGCGGGCATCTGTGATTGATTTTACGCCTTTTGTGTAACTGTACCCTTTACCGAACAATCTCACATAATACGTCATCTATCCCACCAACTATAACAGATTTCACATCATTCACTTCTTGCCCAGATAGAAATCGAGACCCATCTGGTTGGTCTTAGCACGTTTCTTGACCATCTGAGGTCTGATGGTCGTAGTGAGTGAACCCCTGCCCTTAGCAAAATACATCCATGTCATAGCGAAAGCGCACATCTCCGTACTTGTCGCTATCACATCCTGTCTGTGTTTTGCCAGACCCCTGAAATATTTGAGTGTGACTGAGTTCCTTTTCTCTACATCGGGATACAGGACGTTATCGCAGTAGCTGGACATTTTCTCAGAGAACTTTCTGCGATCCTTCAAGAGCATTGCGTATGTTTCATCGAATTTCCTGTTGAACTCATCTGTCGTACAATCTATCTTCGGTATTGTTGTTCTATTTACCATCTGTACCACCTTGAACCTTTTTTGACCCATCTGCCGACAGGTTTGCCAGATGCGTATTCGATTGAGAACTCATCTGCATACATCCTGTCTGCATCGGCTTTCACTTTCTTGATCACTGCATCTTTTGAGTATCCTTCATATCTGGTGAACCTCAGACCGTAATACATCCTTCCGTCCAGACTAACTTTGAAATCTGTCATCAATATCTCTCCTTTAACTTCCCTGTTCTCGGATCAAAATACCATGCACCATGTCTCCATCTCAATTCATAGACCCATTTTCTCCCTTCTGGCCATACTGCCGCCATCGGTTCTCCAAGTCTGTCCTTGTTGATATAGACCATCGCACCGTCATTCAGTTTGGAAATCCTGACCGCATCTTTTCTGGCATGTTCTATCGTACCGGGGGCCCCGTTATCATAGTAATATGCCGCGATGTATTTGTGTTTTTTATCCACTGTCTCACCTCAGAGAACCGTCCTTTTTCAGTGCCTGAGGGTCCTTGATATGCTCTGCCGGTGCCCACAGACCGTCGAAATGACCCATCCAGTCGTAGTGTACGACACCGATGAACTTGGTTCCCTTGAACACATACATGGCGAAACTCTTTCCTTTCATACCGTAGGATTTGAGTGCAACATTCTCCTTATAGATCGCACGGGACTTCGCCAGCGCTGCCTTTCTGGCCTCATTCAGAGTGTTGTACCTTCTCGGACTTGTGTATCTCAGAGGACATTCATTCATCTTGAATACCCAGTAATCTGCGGTATCTCCGTTGATGTAGTAGTAGAGTTGATCATACTCACTCTTGGGCATGACCGCACGTTTCTTCTGTGCGTTCTTGTAGGTCGTTGCAGTGATATTCACTGTGTAGAGATGTTTTCCGTTCTTGGAGAATACGAGATATGATCCGTCCGGGACCTTACCGTATGCGGTTTTCTTTATACCGGCCAGACCGCCTTGAACATCGAATGTGTAGTATGTCTTGTTCCTATTCAGTGCGTAACCGCTTCTGCCGGGTAATGATATCGTATTCTCCCATTTCTGTAAGTTGTATGTGACCATAATATCACTTCTGGCTCTGATATTATAATATAGATATAAAAAGGTTAAGAGGTTTGTTCGTTTCTAACGCTGTTCACAATCAGCCAGACATTAGGAACATTGATTTAACGTTTGGATTTTCTCACAAAATCGTCAATCGCGGTACTCTTAGGCGGTCTTGAATAGATCGTTGCGGTCTTTCCTTTCGCGAGTGCCTTACGGTATGCTGAGAACTGAGTGTCGTTTGCGGCGGTCGGTCTCTCGAACTTCTTATAGACCAGATTATCGTCCTTATACCTGTAATGACGGACAGTATGGAACTCTATTCCGTATGATCCTTTCTTGCCGCCATACCTGACCCAATCCTCAATCCAGCTGTCATAGGTATCTCCGACGATCTTCTCTTTTCCGTCATGTTCCCCGGTTATCGCGGTCTTGTTTATCTTACCGTCATCATACATCTGTCTGGACAGTCTGAGGAAATCTGCGAATGTTCCGTATCTGGATACGACCGGGGTATGATACTGATCGTCATTGACCCTTGAAATGATACCTTCCGCACCGGCATAATACTTCTTCATCCTATCTTCTGCGAACTTGATACCCATATCATCGCCTCTTTTCAGATTATTCTCTTACCAAGTGTACCGTCCTTATGCAATACCCAACGTTTTTCCAATCTCCTGTATTCATTGAGATTAGGATTGAATTTCCGGTATGTCGTTCTCCACTCAAAAGACGATGATGTTGCCGTATAGTATCCGAAATATACTCTGCCCACAGAGATGTTGTTCTCATCGTTTATCGGTATAGAAACGACCCCATACGACTGCTGTTTTATTGCCATTGCACGTGCTTTCACAAGTGAATTGTAGGGTTTTTTGTAATCATTTGCAACATAGTATCTCATTTGTCTCACCTTACATGATATTTCTGACTGATCTGTTACTTACAACCCCATTGGCTGACATAGGGTAAAAGACCAGATAATTCTGTCCTTTTGTGTTCTTCTTGACCTTTTCGACATATAACTTATTCTTGTATGACAGTATCGTTATTGTCCTGTTGGATGTTACGATGCTGACTATCTTCGCATTATAAGGTATCTCATTAATGACTTTCGGAAAACTCTCATACACTTTCCCATACTGTGCCATAGGTTCGGTCCTTAACAGTTTTGCCGCATAGGCCCTTGCATGCTGGATTGAAGGAAAACTCAGATATTCATCATACTCAGATGACGGTCTCACGATCCATGTGAATAGGTAATTTGCCATCCGATCGCCTCATTTCAGATACAAGTCCAGACCGAAAGCGTTTGTCTTTTTTGTTTTCTTGACGAATGTACCGTCCTTATTGACATAACGTTCTCTGCCGTCTGTGGTCTCGTAAGTGAACTTGTCACCCCGCCTGTTCACTATGCCTATGAGCATCCCGGTCTCATTGTTCTTGACCCACATCTTTCTTGCAGTATCGGGGAGAAAACCATAGTACCAGATGATCGCTGCGATTGCAGATTTTTCACTGGGTACATTGGAATCAAATTTCTTTCCGTCATCTCTCCAAACTGAATATTTGTAGAACATCCTTCCCATTTCAATCACCTTACAACTTACCCTTAGTAGAACCGTCCGGGTTCAGTTTATAGATTTCTTTCGGGGTATATGTGATGTACATCTTATCCGAAAGAACGACCTTCTCAGTATAACCGACCCATTGTCTGTTCTTGAAATCATCGTCATTCCATATTAGGACAGAATCCCTTTTGTTCCCGTGAATCATCTTCATGGCACGTTTACGGGCATTGTGAATACCGTTCTCAATGTATGCACGGCCTTCCCAATGTACCCCTCCGAACCTATCTGCTTTGATACATCTGTACTTGACCATCACTGACCCCTCACATCTTAGCCAGACCAAATCCATTGGTACTTGATCTTCTTGTCTTTTTTCTTACAGCGTTCTTACGATATTTGACGTACTTAGTCTTTCCCATCCATATAACACCCACATCAACATGATACCTCGAATAATATTCCTCATACCATGCTTGAAGGAGGTCGTCATCCTCATTACCTTCCACTGTTATGGTCGATCTGCCTGCTGTAATTCTCCATACGTCAGGGCGGATTTCTGTACAAGTACCGACATATTCTTTATATCCCGGTTCACCCGGTGCTACAAAATGATATTTGAATTTGAACTGTCCTAATGCCATTTTAATCCCTCATACAATCATTTTTTCTTGTATCTCGGTCCGGTGCCCACTGCATAGAGTTTGTAATCCTGAATGTATGCGCCGCCGATACCGGTAATACGACCCATTGAGTTGATCGCATCTGCATCCGATTTCGACCATCCCCCGACCTTGAATTTCTTATTCTTGAAATCGCACTGAT